>SDBV01000953.1_pt1 | contig 42464 bp, 43 predicted proteins | sample 2277081 | NCBI WGS metagenome assembly SDBV01 (sample SAMN10402039, study PRJNA504765) | marine sediment metagenome | isolation source: marine sediment core GS10_PC15, 223 cmbsf | place: Arctic Ocean: Southern Knipovich Ridge | collected 2010
GAATGGAAAAGAAGTATTTGCCAAAACCAATTATAGAGGAGATTGGAATGGTCATCAACTATCCTCTGGTATATATTATTATTCCTTTCATGCCAAGCGAAACAACAGGCTATACAAAGGCTGGCTTCAAATTTTGAGATAAATTTTTCAACTTAATAAGTTCAATTATGAAAATGATAACGATAACCGCAGTATTTCTGCTCCTATCCAATTTACTTTTTAGCCAAAATTTTATAGGTATTCACTATTCACCTTATTGGACACTCAATAATTCATTTGCAGGAATCGGTGTTGTTGAGAACCGGCAAGACAAATTTACCTATGGGTATTCGGTAGGAATCCAGGGATTGACGATGACTAACAGAAGAATTTCATTTTCTTATGGTCTTCAGTACGTTTATCAAAACCTGAACAATCCTTACTATTATGATTTTACTGATTTGAACGATCCTTTATTGACTGCACAGGGACGGAAAGAAGAGCTATACACAATAGAATTACCTGCTACCTGGAGATACAATTTTGTGAAAGAAGGAAAGTTACAACCCTATATTTCACTTTCTACCACGATACTCATTCCCATTTCTCAAAAAGCAACAATTACCGGGACTGACGGTAATCGGGTAGAAGGAGAACTGAATTATACTCCATTCATTTTGCCTGATTTTGGCGTGGGATTAAATTACAAAACTGAAAACTGGTTGTTCAATATTCAACCGACAGTAAGACCGTTTAGTATCTGGAAAAAGGTGGGAGTCGGTTTTTCGGTGATGAAGAAGTTTTAAAATGCACATCTAATTTTTTTAACCAAACGTCGCAAAAATGAAAAGAATTACTTTAATAATCGTCCTGCTTTGTTTGCAATATGCTTCCGAAGCCCAGCATTATGGAGGTATCACATTTACTCCCTACGCTGTTGAGAATAACCATTCAATTTCTAAAATTGGAAGCTGGTTAAGTAATGTCAAAGGTAGCAAACTCACTTTCGGGTATTCGGTCGGCTACCAGGGTTTGCTTATGCCTCAAAGGAGGTTCTCCTTTTCTTATGGCCTACAGTACAGCAGATTTTACAACGAAGCAAAATACAACCCACCACTCTATGGTTACTCCGATGACCACCAGATTGTTTCGACAGCTTTGGGCGATCGTCTCGATTTAGAATCCATTGAAATGCCACTGTGGTGGAGGTATAACATCTTAAAGAACAGGAAAAAATTCCAACCCTTTATCACTGTTTCCACCACGGTAGTTTATGATCTGAAATACCGGCATACTACATACTATCTGGATAGCCCGGATAAGGTATATGAATTTGATGATGGATTTGGACTAAATTTAGAATTAGGTATTGGCGTCAATTATTATACTGACAATTGGTTATTTACGATCCAGCCTACTTACGGCTACAATTACGTAAGAAAACTGGGTATTGGTTTTTCAGTGATGAAGAAGTTTTAAATGAAATGATTTTTAAACGAAACCATATTTAACATGAAAAAGCTATTCACAATATTACTTTTTACAGTTACGTACCACACCGCCTCCGCTCAATATTACGGAGGAATTTATGTCGCACCAACATGGACAAAGAACAACAGTTATTTCCATTCAAGCTAAAGATTTTACATTTGCTTATTCCGGCTAAATCTTATTTTGAGGCGCTGAGTTTTCTTTTAAGGGGCAACGCCCCTTTATGTAATAGATCAGGACGAAGTGAAACGAAGTCCTGAGTAAAATCAATTGTATAACACAAACCCTGAAAGGGTGGCACATACATGCACAATGATTGTGTCAATCCTCCCTCTGGTCTGAGCGAGACGCTCAGACCTTTTGTGAAAATTAACCCCCTCCCCTCGACTGCTCCTTTTGGACATGATAAAAGCTGATCCTGACCCGGTAAGTAAACACAATTTTAACATCTTTTAACATCCGGTACCCCATTTTTCCACCCCTTGAATTTTGCACCTTCCAAAAAATTGAATTTATATTTGATAATTAGCTGCACACTTTTAAAATAATTTTTTAACTACTCATTCAAAGGCATGAAATATTTAACACTTCCCATTGCATTATTACTTGTTTTATCATTATCCCACACAGAGGCACAGACTTTAAAAGGAGATAGATTGATCGGAGGCTCAGGATCATTTTCCTTTAACGGAGATGGTATGAGTGGAATGATAAATCCAAATATTGGCTGGTTTTTAAAAGATAATTTTGCATTGGGTGCATCTGCCACACTATATACATACAATGATTGGGATTCCAACTCAAACTTTCAAATCATGCTCGCCCCATTCATAAGATATTATTTCAATGACGAAGGAAAGTTCAGGTATTTTGGGTATGGCAAAATTAGTATTGGAGAATCCTTTGCGACATGGTATGAACAACCTCGCAATACTTTTTTAATGCAAGGCAATGTCGGCGCAGGGATTGCTCATTTCATTACGGATCAGGTTGCTTTGGAAGCCTTGGTTGGATATAGCCTGGAAAAAATAGGGACAAATAGAGATATGACCTCTCAATTCTACCTTTCATTTGGATTGCAGATACATTTGTTAGCTAACAAGTAAATTTCAGAACTCAGTAAATCGACCATATTCAGTCGAGGAATCCCCATTTGAAATATTGAACATGGTTTTCTCTTGAAGGAATGATGGAATATAGGAATGTTGGCTATCAGAACTTTACACTATTCCATTCTTCCAGTTTTCCTGTTTTAAAAAAAATGTTGAATAGTAGACTTGCGTTTATAATTATCAGTCTTGTGAAAATTACTGAGTTCAGAATTTAGGTGTAATAGATTTACCTTGCTGTCAGGTGGAAACACTCCTCACCCCTCGCGCGCGTTTGTACCGCGCCTTCCAAACAGCGCATTGTTCACAGGCTCTTGCAAAAAGCTTAGCAGTTCCTAAAGTTGCCTCCATCACTAGGGCACAAGTTACAAACTTGCGCCAGAGCAGCTTCTTTTTCCGTTTATTGAAAAAATTAAAATATATTTAACTTTTTTTTAATCATTTTACCATCAAATTTAGTAGTGTACCTAACAAATTTACTAACTATTCAACAACACTATTATGGCACAATTACTATCAAGTCGGTACTCAGCAGAACGCTGTATGAATTCAAGTCGACGACACCAACGCTTAAGTAAGCAGGTGGTGAACGACGAGACACTTTCCAATCAAATCCAACCGGCGATGGAAGATTGCAAATCAAAAATTGGTCTTCTACTCCAAAAGACTGAAGCAAGGGAAGATGCATATGACGATATGGTGCTTTCCGACAGACTACTTGATGACGAAATCCGGTCCCTCTTCGAAGATTGTAAACAATTTGACCGGGATCACCCAGCCGAGGTGGCGCTTAGCAAAATATTCCCGGATGAGAAATTCGGAGAAATAATTCGATTACCATATGCCACTGAAATTAATGAAGCAAATAAAATCGTATTGCGGCTCGAAAGCCTGGGTGTGGAACATAGTCTAAATCCTTCTGTTGCAAAAATGAAGGACAAGATCACCGGAGCATCAACTGCACAAGAAGCGCTATCAGATGCAATTCGCAAAGAAAAAATGGCCGAAGCAGAAGTTGAAATAGCCAAAGGAGCCTTGATCAGGCAATATGAGCACAATTATCTCAATGCACGGGGAAAATATGGCAAAACTAATGTCGAAAAGCTATTCCCTCGCATCCAATCACGCGGTACTTCTTCGGATTTAGATGAATTTGCTGGCTGAGCTTATCTTCAAGTATAAAAGCCCTGCTAAGATTTACGGTAATAGGAAAATTATATGCGTAGGCCTGTCAATTTCCAAATTGGCAGGCCTTTTGAGTGTGAAAATGCTCCAAGATGCAACTCAGCATGCATTTCATGGTCGTTTAAGATCACATCACATTGAACCTGGTGGATTTCATGCCTGATTTTCATCCGAGGCAGATCATTTACATGGAATTCATATCTGATCTCACAAAATATCATGCTGTATCTGTAGTTTCACGCATCTGTACCACAATAACGCATTGTAGTGTCGTCTCATTCATGTATGAAATTCCAAAAACGCAATCAGCTATTTCATTTTCATGCGTGAAATGCATACCAATTTGTGTCGTTGTGCTTTTGCGCAGATGAAATGCATGATGCAGACAACTTGGTGTCTTTGATGTTCTTTTTCTTCCATTTGTATGCCTGTCGGTTTGTGCGCAAGTTGGCTTAGTGTGTGGATGTAAAAGATGAGCATTTCCCATTATATTTCTTTCTTTTCTTTTCCCGGAATAATCCCGCTGCACGGTGGCGCTGAAACTCGCTAAGGCACACGATGCCTCTGCATACCGTGAGACTCCTGAGAAGATCGCTGAAATCGGGTTTAACATGCGTCATTCCGGAATTACTGGAGCAGAGCGGAAGTAATATCCGGAATCCGTTTAACCTTACTCCAAAATTTGGAAAGATTCCTGATCTCCGCTTTGCCTCGTCAGGAATGACGGTTATTTTTGGCTTGGTACTATAGAAGTTATTGGACTAATTTTTAAACCCGATTTCCCTTGGAGGTTTGGTAGACGGGGCGAGCGCTACAAAGATAAAACATACTCCACAAGCTGATCCAATTCTTCCGTTGAAAGCTCCTTTCTTATCCCATGCTTTTCACGCTCAAACACCTCCTTAAGTGTAGCACATCTCCCGTCATGTAAATAAGGGCCGGTTCTCCAAACTTCAATCAGCGTTGGGGTGTCCCAGGTATTTTGATGATCGTAATCGCCTTGAATCCCCATAGTGTGTTTTTTTTGGTCGGTAAAGTAGGGGCCGGAATGGCAATAGCCGCAACCTGCCTGTTCAAATACTAATTCGCCTAGCCTGGCTTTAGGATTCAATTCTCCCTTGATCCGTTTAGGACTTGGAATAGGCGTGAGGGATTTTAAATATTCATCAACGGCAGCCGCATGTTCCTCTTCGATCACAACAAACTGGATGTGCCTAAATCCGGCTCTGACTGCCGCCTCAGCATTCGGGCGAATACCGGTAATCATTGCAGGCGGGGTTTCATGAGCCAGCAACATACTTTTGCAGTTTTTCGAATTTCCCATTCCATCGTTGAGAAGATCCCAGTTTAATCCATCGGTTCTGGCCTCATTAGGATGGCACCCGGTACAGGACTGCCAACTCTGAAAACAATAGGAAGCATCATTGAAATACATTTCACCTAATCGAACCTCATCCATTTCAGCGCTTTCACTCAACTTTATATTTGAAATATTCATTGAACCTTCATTATTCAAATCAATGACATTGATATTGTCTGAGAAATAATTCCCAACATACAATTGACCCATGAATGATTTTAATGCCCTTGGCCCGTTCCCAACTACTTTTATTCGCTTTCTAATGCCGGACAGAAATTTCAAATTGTAAGAAAGCGTTTGTTTATCCGGATGATGTTCAAGTTTTTTCACAAATGCCTGATAGTCTATTTTACTGAAATCATGGGTGCCGGAATGCGCCACAAAAATAAAATTATTACTGCAGTCCACGCCCCAGGAACCAGCAGCTCCAAGCTCTGGCTCATCTAGTAAAACTGTAGCCACATATTCAAGACTTATCGCATCAATTACACTTAAGGCGCTGGTATTCATCCACCCTTGCTCCAGTTGAGTGGTAGGCACCTGGAATCGTCCGAGGTTATGTGACACAAAAACATATTTCCCATCTGCCGAAATGCACATCCCCCGAAGTGCATTGCTTCCATTCGCTAGTGAAATATGCTTGATAGGCTTTTCAGTACCGAGGTCAATTACTGTTATTTCTGAAGTCACCATGTCAACATCAGCTCGGCCGGCAGTCAAAAAACTAGCCACGAATAAGAATTTCCCATCCTTTGATATTTCAAGCTGCATGGGCTGACGCAATACCGGAATCCTGTTGGTTTCTTTTTCATTTATCAAGTCAACTACAGAAACATCATTGGTGAACTGATTTGCTATAAATGCTTTTTTATTGTCTTTTGAAGTAACTATATCACAGGCTCCATGTCCAACACCTATAGTAGATTTGAGGCTGAAGCTACTTTTGTCAAGCACCAGCAATTCTCCTTCGGAATATGAACACGCAACAAGCAGATTTTCCCCGGCTACTTTTAAGGCTTTGGGCGGAAGATTTGTCATCAAGGATTTTTGAAAACTCAAATCAGAAATATGATAGGATCTGATTTCGTTCGCCGTTTTTCCGGCTACAAATAGTTGATTTAGACTCGAGTCAATTTCAATATCCGTAGGGGGAAAATAGCTATAAGGTTCTTGAGCAAATAGATTTGTAATAGTAGTAAAGATCAGACCGGAGAGTATGGACTTCAGCAATCTAATGTTCTTTAAATGAAAGCGCTTTATGATTTTTTCCAAATTAAAAAGTTATCCGTTTTCTTAACATAAAAAAAATAATATTTGAAAATATGTGATCAATTAAAATCAAATTTTGAGTCAAATAAAATTTTATCTTCTGTAACAGCCTCGTTATTTGCTTTCTCGATTTCCAATCGTTGCATATATTTTTTTAGTTGAACTAAATGCTCGTCACAAGGCACAAAACCTTCCATGTCGGCTCGGGGCTTTTCTTCCAATTGCTTTTTCCCGATTTGGATAATGGCAAGAGCTTCCTGATAAACAGCTCCTTTCTTTTTGATTTTCGTCAAACACGGACTCAATTCTGGCCGTTCAAAAGAAATTTGTGGGCCTAGTTTACGCTGGTGTCCGGCAAGTTGCTCGAAATTTATTCCGGTAAGATCTCCCAATCTTTTTAGCTGTTCAAAAGTCAAAGGGCTTCTTCCCACAGGATTATCAGGATATGCAGATTCAAATTCCGGATAATAAATGCCATTTAAATCAATCCAGGTATAAATCATTTCCATATCAACTTGAGACAATGAAACATCCTGATGTCCATCTTCCAATATTTTCACAAGGTTGCTGGCGTGAGATCCCCAGGAGTAGGCTTGTTGAATTTCTGCAGGCCCTCCTCCCACACTGGCGATCTGCTTTTTCAGATGCAAATCAATATACGATGCGTTAAAATATGGATTTCTGTCTCCTGCCAACAGCAATTTCTCACCGGCTTCTTTTCCGAAGTCATGACACTCCACACAATTTTTGTCAAAAATGGGTTGTACATCACGGGTATAACTAAAAATCGGATTTTCTATATCCGACTCAGATAACTTCTGAGGTTTTCTTCGCATTGCCATAGGCATCCGATTCATATTCAAAGGCACAGAAAGCCGGTCTTCATGGCAGCCTACGCAACCATTGGTTTCACCGGGGTGAACCATTACCCCACTTCGCATAGATTGCACCATTTTCCTTTTTTCGTCCAACAACTGAAAATATAGGTACTTGCCCGATTGCACTTCAAAATATACAGAACCATCATCTTCCACCGGGATAGTTCCCAGCACTCTTTTATTTTCGAAATTATGCCAGTTGATGCCTGGGGCCTGCTGACCCTGACCATTCCAGGCCGGTTGGGTGTAAGTTCTTTTTTCCGGCGATTCCACCACCCTCAGGTATTTTATCGATCCGGGTTCTATATTATCCATATGCGTTCCTTCATACACATTTTGGACGTAAAAAAATCCTGGCGATGCATCAAATTTTCTTGAGGTAGGGATTTCATTTGGACGATACCGGGGGCTAAGTGGCATTGGATCAAAACAACTCAGCTTATTATCTTCATGAACTAAAATTTCATTCCCAAAAATGTCTACTAAAAAGATACCCATTTTCTCTTTTTCAGGATGGTGCCCATTCCCCTTTTTCAACATGATCGATTTTGATACCAGAAAATATTTTTCACTTAAAGGAAACGGATCTTCATAGCGCACATCCAATCGCATGAACGTATCCCAATTCCCCTCACCGACAAGATCAAGAGATTCTTCAGGCCATATTTTTACAATGGATTCCTTTCCATCGACTCCTTTGGATCTGTCAAGCAAGGTCAAAGCCCCCCAGGGTCGGTCGTGGCACGATCCGAATATACATAGGATATAGTTGCTGCCTGGAATGGGCCTTGGGTCAATAATTCCACCTGGTGAATTCATATTGTTTCCATAGTAAATAGCATGTTTGGTGCCGTCAGGATTCATGGTCCATAAGCCTTGCGCATCACCAAAATTGCGATCTACATATTCCCATCGGTCGTAAATAACCCGCCCGTCATTCATCAAAGAGGCATGACCTTCAAATAGGGTACTCTTTCCCAATTGAACTACATTCGATCCGTCCGGATTCATGCGATAAAGGTTGGCCATAATGTGCCGGTTACACATACAATATTTTGGCTGACGCGTTGAGCTGAATACTATTTGCTTGTTGGGCAAATAAAGCGGATCGATATCGGAGACGCCACTTGCAAAAGTAAGCTGAGTGAGATTGCTCCCATCAGCATTTATTTCGTAAATGTGGTAATCATCATTTATATCTTTTCGGTAAGCAAAAATAATTTTATTTCCGTCAAACGAAATCTCCGGATCGCGGATAATACCATTTTTAGATTTAAGAATTGTTTCCGCCTTACCTGATTTTAAATCTAGTTTTTTCAGTTCAGCGCCTGAGGTAAAACTTGCGGTATTGATTTCTCCTTTCTGAAAAATAGTGGCCGTGTTATGATGGTCTTTTTTATATTGTTCCCGAACTATAAATATTAAATACTGCGGCAATAACTCATTTTTTATTAGAATTTCTCGCTGAAGATTTTGAAATGTCTTTTCGTTCCAATTCCCTTTCAACAAATCAATTGTATCAAGATAAGCCTGTTGATTTATTGTCGTTCCTTTAGCAGAAGCAAGATCATTTAGCGCTAATTTTAAATTTTTAATTCTTAATCAGTTTTCTTTTCCGGGAATAGGCTATTTATTCCAAAAGAAATGGTTAATAAAAAAAGAATGAATAATGCTCTCACTTATTTTGTTTACTGATTTATTTATACGAAGGATATAATTTTTTAACAGACTAAATATACCTGATTTTTTTATTTCAACCATATTATACTTGGTTCTACTGCAATTTTAATGAAAGTACGTTTCCGTATTTGAAACCACTAATTACACGAATGGACACGAATAAATTCGTGTAATTAGTGGTTTAAATAATAGTTGTGTTAGTATTATTCTAAAATGAATTATGTGTTTTTTGTTGGCTTTCTTAAAGAATACCTAAGTGTCCGTCATCCTTGATTATTGGTTTTTCATTAAATTCGTGGTAGAACCTTATACTTTAAACCAGACATGAGTTAATTATTGATGAATGTATCAGAAGAATCAAGAGCTTATTGATTCTTCCATAAAAATTAGAGGTTTGAGTCCACTCCGAAAACAGAGTCTTCTTAAATTTGTGAAATTTCAAGAATTATATATAGATGATAATCAGGCTATTGCAATTCTATATTCGTGCATTCGTGGCTGTATTATACTTTTCAGGAACATACTCAAGTTTTAAATTTTTCTCTACTGAAGCTTATAATGAACCTCTGCCAAATCTCTTAATCGTTGAGCGCTAAATTCCGGGGTTATATCTCTTTGAGGCTCGGCCAACATTTCATACCCAACCATAAATTTCTTTACTGTAGCCGACCTCAAAAGAGGCGGATAAAATGACATATGAAGATGCCAGGAACTATGATCGTCACCATCCGTTGGGCTTTGATGAATTCCTGCTGAATAAGGAAAAGAAACTTGGAAAAGATTATCGTATTTGATTGTCAGCCTTTTATAAATTTCTGCAAAAGCATCTTTTTCCACATCAGATAATTGCGAAATATTCTGGATATGACTTTTGCTAATAATCATTGTTTCAAATGGCCAAACAGCCCAAAAAGGAACTAAAGCTACGAAATGATCATTTTCGACAACGACGCGTGTTTTCTCTTTTAATTCTATTTCCAGGTAATCAGAAAGCATGCTCTTCCCATGCTTTTTAAAATACTTAATTTGGGTTTCTGTCTTGCGTGCCGGTTCCTGAGGCACAATGCTTTGAGACCAGATTTGCCCGTGTGGATGAGGGTTGCTGCACCCCATTATCGCTCCCTTATTTTCAAATATCTGTACGTAGTTGATGAATTCTTTGGCCCCCAATTCCGTATATTCTTCAACCCACAAATCAATTACCTTCCTGATATCCTTCATTTCCATTTCCGGGATCGTAAGATTATGCTTTGGTGAGAAACAGATTACTTTGCATACCCCCTTTTGGCTTACCGCTTTAAATATATCTCCATTTTCATAAGCACCTTCCGGCACATCTTCCATCAATGCTGAGAAATCATTTGTAAAGGCATACGTCCCTGTGTAGGTCGGATTTTCATCTCCGCTTGCCCGTGTATTTCCAGGACACAAATAGCATTCAGGATCATATTCCGGTCGTTGATCCGGAATACTCTTTTCCACTTGTCCCTGCCACGGCCTTTTGGATCGATGTGGTGATACCAAAACCCAGGTGTCATTCAGCGGATTGTACCTTCTATGCGGATGTTCTGTCAGGTCAAATTGATTCATTATGATTATAGTTTGCTTGTGCCATTTTCGATTTTCACCTTGTAGGTTTTCAAATCCAGGTTCAATTCATTTTTGTATGAATCGCTCATGTATTTGATAAATTGATCGAGGTACTCAATTTTCACAATGTTGATGGTGCATCCTCCAAATCCGCCACCCATCATACGGGCTCCAATAACCATATTGGATTCTTTAGCTTTTTCCGCCAGAAAATCAAGTTCCTCACAGCTCACTTCATAATCTTGGCTCAATCCATCATGAGTTTTGAACATATTATTACCAAAACCTATCAAGTCCCCTTCTTTCAATAAGTTACAACAATCAATTACCCGCTCACTTTCCTCAACAACATATCTGCACCTCTTAAAGATTACAGGATCCATTTCACTTTCGTGCTTTTTTAGTTGCCCAATCGTCACATCCCTCAACGAATGTATATTGCTGTAATGTTTCTGAAGTATCGCAACACCTTCCTCACATTCTTTTCTTCTTGTATTATATTCAGACGAGGCCAATGAGTGCTTTACCTGAGTATCACAAAGCACGATGCGATAATCATCTAAAACGAAATTGAAATACTCATATTCCAATGTTTTGCAATCCAAACGAAATATCTGATCAACTTTGCCATATACGCTGGCAAATTGATCCATAATGCCACAATTTACACCTACAAATTCATTTTCTGCCGCCTGTGAAAGTTTTACGATTTCAAGATTAGAGAGATTGTGCTCGTACAACATATTAAAACTATACGCAAATGCACACTCCAGAGCAGCTGAAGATGAAAGTCCGGCTCCCAGTGGAATATCACCACCAAACACACAATCAAAGCCTTTTATTTCCATTCCCCTATTCTGAAATTGTTCAATTACACCGAGGATATAATTTGGCCATCCCTTATCAGATTTGTCGAGCTTGCTTATGTCAAATTCAAATGACTCATTCAAATCATATGCAATTACCTTACACTTGCTGTTGTAATTCGTGCTGATAGCACAAATAATTTCCTTATCAATCGCTGCCGGCATTACATACCCTTCATTATAGTCAGTGTGTTCACCAATCAAATTTATTCTGCCCGGGGATCGAACAATCAATGGATTTTTATTGAATGCAGAGATAAACTTGTTTTTAATTTTTTCAATTAGCATATGAAAAGGGATTTTACTTCTTATGAAAAATGATCGCCACTATCATTATTTTTCAATATATTCTATAACTATGGCAAATCTACAACAAAAATAATAAAGGTGTTTAGTACTTTTATTATTTTTTTATATTCTTATATTTACATAAATCCACGCTACAATATTTTACTTTGAAATCATCTATGTAATTATTTAATAATGTTTCAGATAAAAAAGACGATATGTTCAATAAATTTGCCGTATAAGTATAAAGAGATTTAACTACTTTCAGATGACAACTATCAATCCTGCTATTAAAGGGAATATTGATTTTCCAAAGAACATGCATTTGAAGAAGAGATCAAACAGTCTCGAATTTCGATATAGTTGGTTTAAAATCAAATATTTTATTTCTTTATTAGCAGCGCCTCTTTTTACCTATTTTCTCGTTAATTCAGAATACGTAGTTGGCAACTTCAATCAACTCACCACATCAGTTATTTTACTCATTATTAGCTCACTAATTGTAGTTTATTATTCCCTTGCCAAATTAATTAATACAACCAGGATTCTTGTTTCTCACCAAGGAATCAGGGTAAGCCATGGACCGCTACTTTTCAGTAAAAATTTGATTGTAAAAAGAAATGATGTTACGCAATTATACGTCACGCAACATCGTGTTGGTCACAGATATTATCTATATTCAACTACTTTTCAAATAAATGTTATCCTCAATAATAAGGACGTCATCACACTGGTAAAAGGATTGCACAATTCAGCGCAGGGTAGGTTTATAGAAAATAAAATCGAAGACTTTCTGGATATTGATGACATCCACGTAGATGGCGAATTGACTAAAAACTAGATTCAGCTAATTTTTTCAATTATCTCTTGGGTAACTAAATCAATTTCAAATTTATTTTCGCCAATGTTTTTAATGTGACCAATTCCCATCGCATTTGTTGTAAAAATATGATCCGAATCTATAAGCTCATTGGTTTTTACCAGCTTTTCTTCCATCATAAATCCTCTTTGCTTCAGGCTTTCCATTAGCCAGTTTCTCATGATGCCCTCGATGCAACCTGTTGATAAGGGTGAAGTATAGTAGACGTCTTTTTTTCTCCAAAAAATATTTGAGCTCAAGGTTTCTGATACATAAGCTCTGTGATCAAGAATAATAATTTCATCCAATTTTTTTTCTTTTTTCTCAATTCCGGCCAGCACATATTTTATGGCGCTTATGGTCTTAAATTCAGATAATGGGGATGGAAAATTGATGACATTACTAGAGATTCCGGCACTTTGGATTATAGCCAATTTATTAAACTCATTACCTTCGATGGTCATCAAACAATGAGTATTTCCATCTACAGGTGTATAAAGGCCTTCTGTATTTCGCCAAATAGTTATTTTTAATTTAGAATCTTGTTCAAGGTTATTTTGCGTTTGCAAAGCATGCATATTTTTTCGGATTTGATCCAAATTCAATATGTCGCGAACCTCAAGTCTTAGTCTTTCGGCCCCATTTTTTAATCGGATTATATGCCTATCCAAAAATCGTGGGGCTCCATTCACAATGGCAATAGTTTCAAAAAATCCATCTCCATATCTGAACCCCCGGTTCTGTTGAGATAGTCGAACTTCCTCCAAATCAATAATCGTATTGTTTAAAATCGCTTTCATGTAAGCATTTTGCCTTTTATAAATAAAATATAAGAAGCCTTAAAAATATTAATTAATCTTGACTTTGAAATCGTAATACTATTTTACAGCCTATTATATTTTTTGGCAAATAAAATTTAAGGATTTATGAAACTAAAGAAAACTTTTGTCCTTGCTCTAACCTTTTTCATATGTATTTCAGCGCAGGCACAAGAAATCAAAAAGTGGACATTAGAGGAATGCGTGAATTATGCTTATGATAATAATTTAACGGTTAAGCGCTCCGAATTATCCATGCAAAATGAGGAGGTGACATTATTACAAAATAGACTCAGCAGAATTCCTTCAGTAAATATGAATATTTATAATAGCTGGAGATGGGGTAGGTCCATTGATCCGACGACCAATTTATTCACCACAAATAGAATCAATTCAAATGGAGCGAATGCTTCTGCTAATTTTCTTTTGTACAATGGATCAAGACTTAGCAGAACAATAAGCCAAAGTGAAAAAGATGCTCAGGCTAGCTTTTATGATCTTGAGAAGTCTAAAAATGATGTCGCACTTGATGTTGTACTTAGTTATCTGCAGATCATTTTTACCCGGGAATTATATGAAAATTCAGAATTTCAGCTTAATACAACTAAAGCTCAACTCGATCAAACAGAGAAACTTGTAAATGCGGGTTCTTTGCCAAGAACAAATCTCCTGGATTTGCAATCTCAATTAGCGAGCAATGAAGTAGAAGTGATTAATGCTGAAAATGATGTGAATTTAGCCGTATTAAGGCTCAAACAATATTTGCAAATTCCGTCTGAAAATGAATTCGATATTGAAACCCCTGAGTTTGAAAGGGATAAATATGAATTTATTTCATATGGAGTGGGGGAGGTGTATAATCAGGCAGAGTCCATTCAACCAGAAGTAAAATCGGCAGACCTTAAAATAGAAAGCGCCGAAATAGGAATTAAAGTAGCAAAAAGCGCTTACATGCCAAACATTGGACTTCAAGGACAATATACTACCAATTACTCCGATCAGAACAATACGCCAACCGGAGATTATCGAACCGAAGTTCACGACCCGCAGCCTATTGGTTTTCTTCAAAATGACCCATCACAATTGGTTAATTCTTTTCCATTTACATCTGAGGTCCCTCTCCGAGACGTTCAAGGCATACCACAGCAATGGGCAGATAATAGAGGTTTTGTAGCCGGCTTTAATATTGGGATTCCAATTTTTAACGGATGGCAGACACGTTCTAATATACAACGGGCTCAGATTAATAAAGACTACGCTGAAATCAATGCTAAGGAGACTCGAAATATTCTAAGGCAAACCATCGAAACATCCTATAATGATGCCCAGGCGGCTATGAAAGTTTATGACGCGGCCCAGAAACAGGTGGAAGCATTGGAAGAATCCTTTAGAGCAACGGAAAAAAGTTATAATCTCGGCGCTGCCAATTATGTGGATTATCAGATATCGAGCTTTAATTTATTCTCTGCAAAGTCAAATCTTGTAAGATCGAAATTTGACTATATTTTTAAACTCAAAGTATTAGATTTTTATTTAGGAAACCCTTTAACACTATAGGCAAAATGGCTAAAAAAAGGAAATCAAATAATGTATTATACATCCTGATTGGATTGGTAGTCGTACTTGTAATAGTTGCGATTATCGGTAAGTCTGCCGGATGGATTGGTAAAGCAAAGGAAATTGAAGTTGAGATTGCAGAAGCCAAAAATGAGCGGATTATTGAAACCGTAAGCGCTTCCGGCATGGTTCAACCGGTATATGAAGTGAAGATATCGCCAGATGTACCAGGTGAAATAATCGAATTGAATATAGAAGAAGGCGATTCCGTAGCGCGAGATGAAATATTATTAAAAATTCGCCCTGATATTTATCAATCTTCTCTGGAACGCGCAAAGGCTAATCTTAACCAGCAAAAGGCCAATTTAGCCGATTCCCGAGCGAGGGTAGCCAGGACAGAAGCACAATTGATCCGGGCTGAAAGTGAGTATAATCGAAATAAGAATCTGAAAGATGAAAACGTAATTTCAGATGTTGATTTCGAAATATCTGAAGCCAACTACAGAGTAGCTAAAACAGATTTACGGTCGAGCCAGGAGTCGGTAAATGCCTCAGTATTTATTGTAGCTAGCGCTCGCGCCTCTGTAAGAGAAGCTGAAGAAAATCTCAGGTTTACAACCATCAGAGCTCCTATATCCGGCATTGTTTCCAAGCTTGATGTAGAGCTGGGCGAAAGGGTTGTCGGAACAGCTCAAATGGCAGGAACAGAAATGCTCAGAATCGCTGACCTTACAAAAATGGAAGCAAGGGTAGATGTGAATGAAAATGACATCATCAGGGTTTCTGTCGGAGATACCGCTGAAATTGACGTCGATTCATATTCGCATACCGAGAAAAAATTCGTAGGTATTGTTACGAATATTGCCAATACAGCCAACGACAAAACATCTCCTGACGCTGTGACTGAATTTAAGGTACGTATCAGAATTCTTAATGAATCATACAAAGATCTTGTAGAAGAGCAAGGTTCTGTCTCACCATTCAGACCAGGAATGACCGCCAGCGTCGACATCACGACAGAGGTAAAAGACGATATCCTTACCATTCCTTTAGCTTCGGTAACCACTAGAAATCCTAATGAAGAGCCTAAAGAAGGAGACGAAGAATCGTCGGATGAAAATGAAGAGGAATCAGATGTCGTAGTGGATGAAAAGAACAAAGATGAATCGGTAGAAGTTGTATTCCTATTTGTTGAAGGAAAAGCCAAAATGGTGGAAGTGGAGACCGGAATTAGTGATTTTGAAAATATCGAAATTATTAGTGGTGTGGAAAAAGGAGATAAAGTCATTAAAGGACCGTTTATAGCTGTATCGAAAAGGTTAAAAGATGGTGACTTGACTGTGGAAAAAGAAGATAAAAAAAAGAAAGAAGATAGCTAGCGAATTATTTATTTCATAGAATGGAAAGGGGCATTATTGCCCCTTTTTTATGTTATAGAATGTAGAATACGTATCGTTTAAAAAGCTCAGTTCAGATGTGATGGAATTTTCTAAATATGTTTTCCACTGCAGAGATAGATTTAACCAATCAATATAAAGACTGGTTATTATTTTCAGTTAATTGATTGAGGCCTCAAAAACTGGAATGGCGTTGTTCAATTTTATAATAAAGGTCGTCCCCTCCCCCACTGTACTTTCTACCTTCAGATAGCCATTATATTTATCGAGAAATTCCTTGCAAAGCTTAAGCCCCAACCCTGTTCCTTTTTCGTTATCCGTTCCACGCGTGCTCATATGGCTATTTGCTTTGAATAAATTAGACATATGCTCTTTACTCATTCCAATGCCATTGTCTTTTATATATAGAAATAGATTTAAATAATCCTGTTTCATACTTATCTCGACAGCGCCATATCTTTTAGTAAATTTTATAGCATTTGAAACCAGGTTTCTTAATACAAGTTGAAGCATATTTTTATTGGCCTCAATATGAAATCCTTTCTCAATATTATTTATCAAATTAATGCTTTTCAATTCTGCCTGATAGCTAAATAAATCAAATATTTCTTTGGTCAATTCATATATTTCAATCTCTTCAATTTCCTTTTCATCACTCTTATGTGCCCAGGCCAAAATGTTATCCAGAAGATATTTGGTGCTTTTTAGCGCCTGCTCTAGCGTATCAACGACTTTCCCTTTTTCTTTCTCATTCAGTGATTTGGTTTTCATTACATTTAGCAAACCCGCAAGTGAAGAAATTGGACTCTTGAGATCATGAGAAATGATTGAAAACACTTTGTCCTTAAAGTTATTTGCCTCATGCAAATCTTTTTGCTGCTTGCTTAATGTAGCTATGGTTTGTTCCAGATCTTCTGTGCGCCGGTTTACTTTTGCCTCCAAAAGCTGATTTTGGTCTGAAATGAGCTTATCATGTTCTATGGCGGTTTTAAGCGCCAAATCCTGTGCATCATTTCTAATTGCAATATATATGTTGATCTTTTTACTCAAGGCAAAAGACATAAACAGAATAGTAACCGTTGAGCTTATTTGAAGAATATTTCCAATAAAATGATTTGTTTTAATCAATCCATTTTCTCTAAGGATAAATGTAATAAAGCCCACTACAAAAAATGACCAGGCAAGCAAATAATATTTAGAGGGTTTAAACCCACCTTTCCAGGCCCGTACACCAACAAGCAGAAGGAAAATAAGCACAACTGTTGAGTTGTACAAAAGCAACTTTAACGATAAAAATTGAATGCTCGCTAGATTTAATCCTATTATAATGATATAAAAAATGATCAAGGCAAGCAGCCAAGTATGAAGTTTTGGAGTTTGTACCTTTGAATGAAGGAAGCTGGAGGAAAACATAATAACAAAAATTCCTGCCAGGGATCCCAACAATGCTGTGAATTGATTGAATATGGGAAAATCACTCCAGAGGTATTGTATGCCAAATCCCTTGAACAATGCAAAAAGCAGCCCCATACTGGCAATAAAAAGTGCAAAATATAAATAGCTTGGATCTTTTAAGGAGGAAAACAAAAATAAATTATAGATAAATAAAAACAGGATTAGTCCGAAATACAATCCCTGCCAAATGAAATCGCTATAAGTTGACTCATAATATTTTTTTAATGACGCGATCCTCATAGGGACTACGGTAGATGAAGTTCTGGAATTGATTTTAAGATAGCATGTGTACGAGGTGTTAAAATCAAGATTCATATCTATCAAAATCTGTCCACTTCTAATCGACCGATCATTAACTCTAGTAAAATTCCCAGTCAAATATTGATGTACTAATTGCCCCTCTTTATTGAACAAAAAGTATTCAATTGTATCTAAAGCAGGGTTGGCTATTTCCAGGTAGGGAGAAAATTCCAGCAGACTTTGTGCCGAAAATTTAAACCAGATACTGGAAGGCGCCAATCCAAATTCGGGCATATCATTATTGGTTGCCTTAAATTTACTTTGATACTCAGCCTTTAAAATATCACTTATTTTTAAATTGTTGGATCCGTCAATGAGAATAGCTGAATTGAGGACAGGCTCATAAAATGTGCGGCTATCATTAATCATGACTACAGAATTATGCGCACGGACAAATGTGCTCGACATAATTAACATTACACAAACTCCAAAACCAATTTTATTCAACACAAAAAATATTGTTATATGAGAATGTATTTTATATTAAAAATACTTATGCAAAAATTCAATTCAACACCATCCAAATGTAGCACACAATGGAATAAGATGAAATTATAAAAAAATGATTTGGGTACGCATGTAGTTCTGTGATATTAAATCATATTTTTCCTGTATTCTAAAACCTGAAATATAAGGATTGCATTTTTTCATTTAAGAACAAGACTAAAATGAATTATTGTATAATATTCTCCTCAAAAATTTCTAATATTGGTTATATGTTTTAAAACCAGGTTTTCATGTAAATGAATTGAAATTTCATAAAATCAACTTCACAATTGTGTGGATTAATAGTTATTTAAATTATTTTTTCTAACAAAAAATTATATTCAAAAATGAGTAGAAAACTTAGAATGGGAATGATTGGAGGTGGTCGAGGTGCATTTATTGGTGGTGTGCATCGAATGGCCGCTGGAATTGACGGTCAGATCGAGCTAGTATGCGGGGCCCTGCATATAGATCCGGAAATTGCTGTACTTTCCGGCGAGGATTTATTTTTGAACCCTGAGCGAAACTATAAAACCTACCATGAAATGTTTGAAAAGGAAAGTCAGCTGCCAGACGGGGAGCGCATGGACTTTGTAAGCATTGTAACGCCAAATCATGTACATTTCGAACCGGCAAAGCTGGCGCTTGAAAACGGATTCCACGTGGTATGTGAAAAGCCATTATCCTTCTCTCTTGATGAGGCGCTTCAACTGCAAAAATTGGTAGAAAAGACAGGACTTACCTTCGCTTTGACACATACTTATACCGGTTATCCGATGGTAAAGCAAGCGCGAGAAATGTGCACAACAGGCATTTTTGGGAAGATCAGAAAAGTGGTTGTTGAATATCCTCAGGGATGGCTTTCTACGCCATTAGAGCAAACCGGTCAACAGCAAGCTGCATGGAGAACGGATCCTAAAAGGTCAGGAAAAGCCGGTTCTGTGGGCGACATCGGTACACATGCCGAAAACCTGGCAGAAACCATCACAGGCCTTAAAATTACTGAACTCAGCGCTGATGTAACCACATTTGTTGAAAACAGATTGCTGGATGATGATGCAAATGTATTACTGCGTTTTAATAACGGAGCCAAGGGAGTTTTGCATTGTAGCCAAATTAGCGCCGGAGAGGAAAATGCAATTAATATCAAAGTTTATGGAGAGAAAGGAAGCTTGCAATGGCACCAACATGATCCGAATACGATGTATGTAAAATGGCTTGAAAAACCGATGCAGGTATATAGAACAGGAATGGGATATATGGGTGAAAGCGCTGCCGCACATACGAGAACACCGGCTGGTCATCCTGAGGGATATCTTGAGGCATTTGGCAATATTTACAGAAATTTCGCCAAAGTGCTACAAGCTAAGCTAGACGGAGTTGAAGTGAACCCGGTTTACAACGATTTCCCTTCAGTTGAGGAAGGTGTGCGGGGGATGCAGTTTATTGATGCCGTTATTGATTCAGGTCAAAATAACGCCGCGTGGACAAAAATTGATTAGTAAAATTTAAATAATGAAATAATGAAAGGACCAGCGGTTTTTTTAGCGCAATTCATGGGTGATGCTGCCCCATTTAATAATCTGGAAAATATATGTAAATATATGGCTGACCTCGGGTACAAAGGGGTACAGATTCCTACCTGGGACGCAAGGTGTGTGGACCTTAAAAAGCTTTCGGAAAGCAAGGACTATGCTGATGAGCTAAAGGGTATCGTACAAAGTGCAGGTATGGAAATCACAGAGCTATCTTCACATTTGCAGGGACAACTTGTAGCAGTTCATCCTGCTTATGATACCATGTTTGATGGATTTGCTGCCCCTGAGGTTAGAAATAATCCAAAAGCAAGAGCTGATTGGGCTGTGGATCAAATGATGCAAAATGCACGGGCAAGTAAAAACCTTGGATTGACTGCGCATGCGACATTTTCGGGAGCGCTACTTTGGCCATACATGTATCCCTGGCCGCAAAGACCGGCAGGGTTGGTTGAAATGGGATTCGAAGAATTAGCGAAAAGGTGGAAACCTATATTGGATGAATTTGATAGAAATGGTGTAGATGTTTGTTACGAATTACATCCGGGGGAAGATCTTCACGATGGATTAACTTTTGAAGCATTTCTTGAAGCAACAGGAAATCATAGCCGGGTAAATATTAATTATGACCCGAGCCACTTTGTCCTTCAGCAAATGGATTACATTCAGTTTATTGATTTCTATCATGATAAAATTAAAATGTATCATGTGAAGGATGCGGAATTTAATCCTTCCGGGAAAGCGGGTGTTTACGGAGGATATCAAAATTGGGTTCAGCGACCAGGTCGATTCCGCTCACTCGGAGACGGACAAGTTGATTTCATGGCAATATCAAGCAAGCTGGCTGAGTATGACTATGATGGCTGGGCTGTTTTGGAATGGGAATGCTGTCTGAAGCATCCTGAAGACGGAGCGGCTGAAGGAGCGCCGTTTATTGCCGAACATATCATCAGAAAAACAGAAAAAGCATTTGACGATTTTGCAGATACGGGAGTTGATGTTGAAGGAAATAAAAAGGCATTGGGAATTTAAATGAGTTTGATACTGAGGTAAGATTTATAAACTAAACTCTGTTTAACTAAATTCATTAGAGGCTTAAATGATAAAAAGGCAGTTCATTTAGAGCTGTCTTTTTTATCTTTCAAGGACATTATCTGCCTTTTTTCCCATACTTATTTTCCAATTCAAAAAGTTCATCGCGCAACCTTGCCGCTTCCATAAAATCAAGGTCTTTGGCAGCTATCTCCATTTTTTTCCTGGTTTGACTAATCAGATGTTTAATCTGATCTTTATCCAAATATTGCATCAAAGGATCTGCTGCGATGGTTGGAAAATCTTGCTCCACATAATATTTTTTTCCGATTTTTTTGGAATCTGCAACCTTGGTTTGTCCCATTATTGCATCCCTTGATTTTAAGATGGTCTTGGGTTCTATTCCATGCACTTTGTTGTAGTCCATTTGGATTCTTCTTCTGCGGTTTGTTTCATCAATCGATGTTTGCATCGACCCCGTAATTTTGTCTGCATACATGATAACCTTTCCATTCACATTTCGTGCAGCTCTGCCAATTGTCTGCACAAGGGAACGTTGATTTCTAAGAAAGCCTTCTTTATCTGCATCCAGGATTGCCACCAGGGAAACCTCAGGGAGATCAAGCCCTTCTCTTAACAAATTTACACCTATTAATACATCAAAAAGCCCCAGCCTAAGTTCCCTAAGTATTTCAACCCGGTCAAGCGTCTTTACTTCAGAGTGGATATATCTACATTTCACCCCTGTTTGTTCCATGTATTTTGTCAACTCTTCTGCCATCCTTTTAGTAAGTGTTGTCACCAAAACACGGTCTCCCATTTTTACACGCTCATCTATTTCTTCCAATAAATCATCAATCTGGTTCAAACTAGGTCGCACATCAATAACAGGATCTAATAAGCCGGTGGGCCGAATAATTTGTTCCACGACCACCCCTTCAGAATTTTGCAATTCATAATCGCTGGGTGTGGCGCTAACGAAAATCACCTGATTCAACATCTCCTCAAATTCATTGAACTTCAAAGGACGATTATCCAGCGCACTGGGCAGCCGGAATCCATATTCCACAAGGTTCATTTTTCGCGAGCGATCACCACCCCACATGGCACGAATTTGAGGAATGGTCACATGACTTTCATCAATTATCATAAGAAAATCATCAGCGAAATAGTCTAATAAGCAGAATGGCCTGTTGCCGGCCTGCCTTCTATCGAAATACCTCGAATAATTTTCTACTCCGGGACAGTATCCCAACTCGCGGATCATCTCCAAATCAAATTCCGTTCGCTCCTTTACGCGCTTTGCTTCCAGAAATCTTCGCTCTTCTTCAAAATAACTTATCTGTTGTACTAAATCGTCCTGTATTTCATTGATGGCCACATCAATTACATCTTTGCCGGTCACAAAAAGATTGGCAGGATAAATTGTTATTATTTTTTCATCCGATACTTTTTTGCCTGTGTCAGGATTAATGATTTGCAAAGACTCAATTTCATCACCCCAAAAAATAATTCTAAAAGCATCATCTGCATACGCCGGAAATAAGTCAACGGTATCGCCTTTGACCCTGAAATTTCCTCTTTTAAATTCAAGTTCTGATCTCGAATAAAGAATGTCAACAAAATTGAATAATAATTTATTTCTGGAAATGACATCCCCCTGCTGGATATGCAGTACATTTTTTCCGAATTCTTCCGGATTGCCAATGCCATAAATGCATGAGACCGAGGCTACAACAATCACATCCCTTCGACCGGAAAGGAGGGAAGAAGTAGCGCTAAGTCTTAGTTTTTCAATTTCTTTGTTGATGGAAAGATCCTTTTCAATATACACATTGGAACTGGGTATATAGGCCTCAGGCTGGTAATAGTCATAATATGAGATGAAAAACTCCACTGCATTGTCCGGAAAAAATTGCTTGAATTCGCCATATAGCTGTGCTGCAAGGGTTTTGTTGTGGCTAAGAATGAGAGTAGGACGATCTACTTTCTGAATCACATTGGCAATAGTAAATGTTTTGCCAGATCCGGTTACCCCAAGAAGGGTTTGAGAGGAATCTCCATTGTTCAATCCTTCTGTTAGTTGTTGAATTGCCTGCGGTTGATCGCCGGTGGGTTCGTATTCACTTGTGAGTTGAAATTTCATAAATTGCAAAGTAAGTAATAAAATTAATTCTTTTGCTTAGTTTTTACTTTGTTGATTCTGTATATTTTCAATGAAATTCAATTAGATTTTTTAAGAAAAATTATTGCTACTTTTTTTCAGCTTATAATTTAAAAACCCTCAAATTCATGTCGGAAAATATTGTGCTCGTACAGGCATTAGCTGAGCTTGCTTATTCGATAGCTTTAGCTGATGGAGAATTGGATAAAAAAGAAAAAAAAGCGTTTGACAAAATTATTGAGTTGGAATTGGGAGAAAGTTCATTATCAGTAAAAAATAGGTTTGCAATTCTCGAAGAGCGCAACACACCAAATATAGAACATTCTTACAGGTATTCTATTTTTGCAATAAAATTTAATAAAAAGGATTTTAATGACGAATTAAAACGGAAATATATTAACGTGATTGAGGAAATCGCAGATTCTGTTGATGGGCTTAGAAAACAAAAAAAACATTTGGTGAGGCGATTTAAGAAAGAGATCGAATTACTCTAGCTATTCCAGATCTCCCATGACTTTTCGGCTTGTAATTCCAGCATTTCAAGGCCATTTTTTAGGTGTGCGCCATGTTTTTTGCCTTCAGCCAGAAATTTTGTTTCTGCCGGATTGTAAATCAAATCGTACAGGTAAAATTTTTCATTCAACATTCCATAATTAATCTCAGGCATGGCATCAATATTTGGCGACATTCCCAAAGGAGTGGTATTTATAATTAATTGATGTGTATTTAATGCCTCACTTTGGTTTTTTAATTCATCATAAGTAAAATCTCCTTTCGCCGAATCTCGGGATATTTTCAGAAATGGGATGGATAAATCATTTAACACTGCAATTACTGCTCTTGCTGCGCCACCAGTACCGAGTATTAGCGCTTTATAATTTTTTGATTCTGGAAGCCAGTTTTCCAGAGATGTTCTAAATCCATAATAATCAGAGTTATAACCTATTTTTTTTCCATCCTGAACAATTTTCACCACATTTACCGCTCCAACCTTTTTAGCGCTATGGTCAAAATCATCCATGTACCTCATGATGTCGTGCTTAAAAGGTATGGTAACATTAAAACCCTGAAGATTTTTCAATTGGAATACATCTTTAACGAGATCGATGTTTTTTATTTCAAAAAGATCATATTGACAATTATCGATATTTTCTTTTTGAAATTTATCGCTAAAGTATTTTTTTGAAAAGGAATGACTTAATGGAAATCCGATAAGTCCATATTGCTTTATCATCTGTTTGGATTTTTGTCGCTTCGGCAATTATCACCATCGTACTAATAAATAATAGACCACATAAAAATACATAAATGTTTGAATTACAAGAGGTTATTATTCATAAAAAGCTAAATCTATAATGAGTGATGCATTATTATTGTTTGTTTGCGGCCTTTTCGAAAATCCAGATTGAAACAATTCCAACAAGCACCCAAATTATTGCGACCCAGACTTCAACAGTCATTGTGTCAGGTATAAATCGCTCATATCCCTGAATTACTTTTTCTCCACTTTTTAGAATAGCATTCCCAGCTTCGTCAAGTCGGTATATTTCATTTTTCCATGGCCACAAAATAGCAAGTGATCCTAGGATAAACCCTGTTAATATTGCTATTGTCTGATCTTTAAAATTCTGGTATACCCAACTCAGCAGATGCGAAAATAAAATCAACCCGCCAACTGTCCCTATTGCTACTGGAAAGAGGATCCTTATTTCTACATTACTCACCGCCTGGATCATTACTAATTCGTAATTGCCGAGTAATATAAGAACAAATGATCCTGACAAGCCGGGTAAAATCATGCTGCAAATAGCAACAACACCACAAATAATCAAGTATAAAAAGGAATCGTTCTGAGTTGCAGGGCTGAGAGTAGATAAGGCAACTGCAATACCAGTACCAATAATAAATGTTGCAATAATACTATAGTTCCATTTCTCAATTGTTCTTCCAACAAAATACACAGACGCCAAAATAAGCCCGAAGAAAAAGGCCCAAACATATATTGGATAATTAGCAAACATAAACCCCAATGTTTTAGCGAGGCTAAAAACGCTTACCACCGCGCCCGAAAATACCGCAATTAGAAAAAAAAGATCTGTGTGTTTAATGAAATCCTTAATTTCAAATTTCAGCAGGAGCTGAACTGCTTTTAAATCGAACGATTTTATCGAATCAATTAAATTTTCGAAAATTCCAGTAATCAATGCAATGGTTCCTCCTGAAACTCCTGGGATTACATTCGCTGCACCCATACCCATTCCCTTTAGAAAGAGCAGTAAATAGTCTTTAACATTTCTCATAGATATGAAAGTCTCAGAAGATAAATTTGCTTTGGTAACGGTGGTTTAGCTTTGGTTTAAAAAATGGCTAAAGGTATCGCCCCTTAGTCCTATTCGAATTGTTTCAAGTGGGATCATTTCATTTGGAGCAATATTGCCCAGATTCACGTTACACCCCAATAATTTAATAAACCAAACCTGCTGGGATTTTTGAGGGGCCTCCCAAATGATCTTTTCAAATGGGATTTTTGTTAAGATCTCTTCTACCAATCCGGATCTGACTTCACCAGTTGATCGGAATAATCCTACATTACCACTTTCTCTGGCTTCGCCAATCACCTTCCATGCTCCAGCCTCAAGTTCTTCCTGCATGAGCTTTATCCATTTGTAAGGTGGTATGATTTTATCTACATCTTTCGATCCTACTTCCGATAATACAGTGACTTTTTTGGATAGCTTGCTAACGAAATCGCATTTTACATCATGATCCAGATCTATCGACCCATCAGATACCTCGGCGTAATCCAGGTCATATTTTTCCAATACTTTTACATATTCATCAAATTGACCCCGCACAATAAATGCTTCAAAAAGTGTACCTCCAAAATAAACCGGGATACCGGCTTTTTTATAAATTTCAATTTTCTCCTTTAGGTTTGGAGTGACATAAGAAGTTCCCCAGCCAAGTTTTACGATGTCGATATAATTGCCAGAAACACTGACAAAATCTTCAACTTCCCTAATGCTCAAACCTTTGTCCATCGCCATTGTGATTCCAAACTGACGTGGCTTCTCTGTCCTCTGTGGTATTTCGCTCAGTAAATAATTCATTTATAATTCTTTCTAAATTGATCAATAATTCTAAAAAGTGCTTTTTGTGTTTCTAATTTTGGAATAAATTCGAGGAGATCAACATGCTTATCAAAATTGAGGACCAGTCCATTTTCCAAATGATTATAAGCTTCTTTATATTTTCCAATTGCAAGTAGATAAGCTGTAGCCCTGTAATATAGTTCAGCTTCTTCCGGCAACTCGTTTAACGCATTTAATATAATATCTAAGGCTTTTTCATATTCACCTTGCTCATAATAGACAAATGACCAATCCAAAAGAATTTCTAAATCTACCGGATTTAGCATGCTTGCCTCTTCATATGCATCGAGGCTGGACACCAAATTTCCAACTTGGAATTCAGCCTCGGCAACCTTTTTCCAATACATGAAATTTTCACAATCAAGCTTTAAAGCTCTGTTTAAAAAATGAATTGCTTCGTACCATTTATCTTGCTTAGCAAGGCATTTCCCAACACCATACCAGGCTTCATCATAAAACGAATCTAGTTTTACAGCTTTCTGATAATATTTTACTGCCAGATCATTATGGTCTAGTTTTTCATACGTTTCTGCCAAACTGCAATAAATTTCTGCACTTGCCCCTTCAATTTCAAGTGTCTTTTTATACGCGTCAATGGCCTGAGGAAATTTCTCAAGACTATCGAAAGAATTTCCCAAATTAAAGAATGCTGAGGCAAAACTCTCATCGATAAGGGTTGCATATTCATATGCGTTGATCGCTTCGTCAAATTTCCCAAGCTTATTGTAAACAATCCCTAAATTGTACCAGGCATAATGAGAATAAGGATCCTGATCAATAAATTTTTTATAATAGGAAATGCTATGTTCTAATTGTCCTGTTATATCCAAACAATATGCAAGTTCATAAAGTGCATTTTCATGAATAATATCCAATTCAATTGATTTTTTATAATAATCAATCGCTTTATTATACTTGAAGGCATTTTGATATGCGAATCCTATTTGATAATATAAATCTGCTTTATAATCACTGAGAGGGAGGGCCTTTTGATAGCTTTTGATAGCTTTTTCGTGCAATCCCTGGACTAAAAAAATATTTCCTTTCATGGTGAATATTTCAGGATCATTTGGTTGAAGGGCCATTGCCTTTTCCAGTATACTCAGGCTTTTATCATATTTTTCCAGATTCGTCAATATCTGGGCTTTTTCGATCATCAAATTAGTGGAATATGGATATTGATCGATTGCTATGGAACAAGCCGTCAATGCCATTTTATTTTTACCCTGCTCCATGTAATGGCCAACGATTTCTTCGAGTTGTTCTATTTGGTAAAACTCCAGGGTATGGTTTTTTACCTGTGTTTCAAAGGATTTAATTAACTTATTCAACTCGCCCTTTCTCTTAAAATTCTCACTCATCATCTAAGTCAAATTTTTAATGTGACCAATGCCTGCAATTTGGTAAAAAAAACTAAAATCGAAAAATAGAATGCAGAATTATTGAAACAGACAACATATATCACAGCTATAGGAGTGATTGATTTAAAATATTGGAAGTATGAAAATACTTTAAATGTTTACTATTTATCCTTGTCGAAATCTCGTCCGCCTGTAATGCACTATGACAATCGGTGCCCACAAAATCAATCATATTATCTTTCAAGAGTTTTAGAGCAAATTTTTTGGTATCTATCGAATAATACCCAGTCATGGAAAGCATGTTCATTTGAAATAACAAACTCATATCTTTCAATTTTTCTAGCAGTTTTGGGTTGCCAAGCAAATAATTATACCTCTCCGGATGAGCCAAAATTGGTTGATATCCCTGAGTATTCATATCAAAAATAGCCTCTTCCAGAAATACCGGCTTACTAAAAAATGAAGTTTCAAAAAGTAAATAATTATCACCAAAAGTTAATAACCTTTCTTTTTTTGAAAGTCTGGTTAGCAGATTTTCATCCAGATAATATTCTGCAGCAGCTTCCAATTCAATTTTTAACTCATGTCTTTTAATAAAAGCTTTAGTTTCTCCCAGTTTACTGATTATATCCGAATCGCTATTTGGGTAGTGATCACTCATTACATGAGGTGTTGTTATAATTTTTTTATAACCAAGATTTTGTAAAATTTTAAGAATATAAACCGTTTCCTCCATTGATTTGACTCCATCATCAAGCCCCGGAAGAAGGTGAGAATGAATATCCACCAGCAAAGGCAGCGTTTTGTGTTGTGGTTTATTTCCGAATAACTTAAACATAAGGTGTTTCAGGATTGAAATAAACCAAAGCGTTTATTTTTTTTTGAAGGCTGGATATCCTCATAATATCCATTGTCTTTCCCATAATTTCCATATGATGATTTTCTCAGGGAATTTAAAATCAATGAGAGATTAGTCAATTTATGAACCTTGACAAGGCGATTAATGTTTTGTAAAAACACCTTTTTTGAATAATCTGCTCTGACCACATAAATTGGAATGCATGCGATTTTTAGTGCATGGATGCCATCCGTTACCAGGCCTATTGGTGGTGTGTCAATGATTATAGTATCATAGTGTTTTTTCAGATATGTCATCAATTCTTCAAACTGTCCACCCAGGATGAGTTCGGATGGATTTGGTGGGATTGGACCGGCTGGAATATAGTCGAGCCTCTCCATATCTGTTTTATGAATGCATTCTTCTACTTTATGTTTTTTTATTAAAATTGTGCTTAATCCTTTACTGTGATCAGTACCCTCAAAAACTTCATGAAATCGGGGCTTTCTCATGTCCAGATCAATGATAACCACACGCTTATTGAGTAGACTTAGGACGCCACCTAAATTGGCTGCAACAAATGTTTTTCCTTCACCACTTATAGTACTGGTAACAGCAATAATCGGTTTTCCTTCATGCCCATTTAAAAATTCAAGATTGCTGCGTATCGCTCTGAAAGCTTCACTGATTTCAGATTTTAGTTGATTAATGACTACTAATCTGTTATCGCTTTTCTTTTCTTTTGAAACGTAAGGAATTGTACCCAAAACAAAAGCAGAAGATAATCTTTCTAGCTCTTCCTGGCTGGTTATTTTATTATGAAGTAAATAACGAATTAATACAAAGACGATGCTTAGCAATAATCCGGCAACTAAACCAATTCCATAATAAATAATCTTATCGGGTGAAATAGGCCCTGAAGGCAAGGATGCTGAAGATAGAATTCTGTAATCCGTCACCATGCCTGCTTGCGCAAGTTCGAACTCTGCCTTATTTTTAATTAGGGAGAGAAAAAACTCTTCGTAAAGCCCATAATATCTTTGCGTTTTACTGTATTCAGTTTGTTTTGACGGCAGGCCCATAAATTCAGATTCAAATCTTCTTCTTTTGGATTTGATTTCATCCAGGTTTAAATATAGTTGAGCTCTGGATGATTCAATGTGCTTAGTCATCCTTCCCTTCAAAAAGGTTATTTCCTGATTTTTTTTCTGGTAGGCAAAGGTCTTTTTGCTGTAGGAACTTAATAGCAGTTCTTTTTCGTGGTACAGGGTATTTAACCTTTCAAGTTCCTGTTTCAAATCAGAGGGAAATATATAGATATCGAAAGGATTCAATTCAGATTCTTGTATAATGTTATCATATACTGTATTATATGCTTTGATTTTTTGCTGAATGGAAAATTGCTGTGAATCTAATTGTTCTAGGAAAACAATGGTTTTTGAAAGATTTGCTCCCAGATTTGTGGTTTTATTCTCAATGGTAAAATTTTCGAAATAATTTTCTAATTCAGATAGTTTTTCCTCAGTTTGACTAAGTTGTTTATTCAAAAAGTCAATTTTTTGGTTCGTTGCTTTATTCTTTTCTAACTGTGTGTAGTAGATATATAAAGTGTCAATAGTAAGGACGATATCATGTGCTTTTTGTCTGTTGTGGTCCTGAAATGAAATGGTGATGGTTTTGGCTTTAAAATCCAATGGTTTCACAGATAAGTTTTGGTTGATATAGCTAAAAATACTGCTTTGAGCATTAAGTGTAAAAAAGTATTTGTTATTTGATTCAAAATCGTACCCTGAGATTAAATCAATAGATATGTTCAGATCAGGAGTATTTATGGTGTCTTTGAAATGGAATGTGTTGCTTATAGTAGTACCTCCCATCTCATATTCAAGGCCGTAAGTGTGCTCATCTATAATATTTAAATCTATATATTTATTTAAAACAGAAGGGGAGCAATTTATCATATGTACTTTAAACGGTGAGTTGCCATAACGCTCTTCAAATAAAATGTCACCATATTGATAATAGCTAACCTGGTAATTTAGGGCCTCAGCTACTCTGTCTAAAAAGAGTTTTGATTTGATGATTTCAATTTCACTTGCCAGAATGTTGATGTCGTCGTCAAAACTTTTAAACCCAAAAACTTTTGCCTCGTTTTTTATATCGAGCTGTAAAATAGAGCTGGATTGAAAAAGCTGTTTTGTATATCTGATTGCAATGATGGAGATGCTGAGTGAACTAATTATCAAAAAGATAATTACTGGAAGGCTTCTAAAAAAAATGCTCTTGAGTTTATCAAAATCAATACTCTCCAATCGTGAACTGCTCTCTTCAATATCTATAAATTCCTGATTGCTCACTTGTAATCTTATTATTTTAAAGTTTCAATTAACACATATAAAGTTATTACACTAGTAATTATTGAAAATAGGGTTGTGAAATCTCTAACTCCTTCCGAAAAGACTTTCACTTTAGGTTCAATGTATATAATGTCTCCTGGCATGGCGTCCATCATGGAAGTTCGCATACCCTTGATGGTAGATAAATCTATAACAAACACCTCAGGTTTATGCAAGTCGCCCCTGATCAGTCTTAGGTTATGAGCTTTTCCGCCATAATCAATTCCTCCTGCCAATGCCAGCACTTCCACGACAGAGGTGTTTTCATCTACCAAGGGAATCACCATTCCTCCCGGAGCGCCAAGCACGATAACCCTTTTATTTAGATAATTGAGCCTTACGTATGAATCTATATAATATTCATCATATTTTTTTTCAAGGTAATCTTCAGCTTCATTGATTCTCATGCCTTTTATTTTCACGACACCAATCATAGGAAATTTCACTGTTCCATCATCCAAAACCAGAAACTCCTGTCTTTTTTCGTTACTTCGGTTTTGATTTTGTTGCAGCTGAAGTTCATAATTAGGATCGATGATTCGTTCACCTTTATTAGTATAAACATCAAGCTCCAGCAGATCATTTGGCTGAATTATATAATTTTTTTCAATCACAGTAATATCAGAAGAAAGGTATGACAGATCATGTTCTTCATCGATTTTAAACATAATGTGATATTTGTAGGATTTGCATGAAAAAAGAAAAGCGCCTGCAAGCAAAAGAAAAATTGTAATGTAATAGTGTTTCTTCAAGATGATTTTTTTGCAGTAAAGATAGATATTATTGCTTTATCACAATCCTAATAAAGATTTATATGACCGGAAAGATTGGAGATTTTTATCCTTTTCTGAAATAATTGGAGATTTAATTTGCCAGTCTACATTTAAGTCAGGATCGTCAAAGGCAAAACCAGTATCGCTCTCTCTATGATATGTCTTTGTGCATTTATAAAATAGATAGGAATCTTTAATGGCCAAAAAACCATGAGCAAATCCTTCGGGAAGGTAAAACATATTCTGATTTTCGGCAGTAAGCAATACCTTGAAATGTTGGCCAAATGTTGGCGAATTCGGACGAATATCAACGGCAACATCCAATACTTCGCCCTTAATAACTTTTACAAGCTTCCCTTGTTCAAATGGTTTTTGCTGAAAATGGAACCCTCTTATTACCCCTGCCTTTGAAAAAGAAAGATTGTCTTGAACAAAATTAATCTTCAAATTTAGTGAGTCGAACGTATCCTTATTATAAGATTCCAAAAACCATCCCCGATCATCCTGAAGCACATTTGGAATGATTTCGAAAAGCCCATCAATTCCAGATTGCCTAATTTTCATATTACTTAATTGATACTATTGATCGTTGAAATGTATTTTTCGATTACGATGTTTTCATCAAATTTTTGCTTTACGTAATCACGGCTATATTCCCCCATTTCAAATCGTGATTGCGGTTCAAGAGAAAACATTAATTTCATTTTACGAGCTAGATCTAATGAATCTTTAAGATTACATAAATACCCATTTTTACCCTCCTTTACAATATTATTACATCCCGGAACGTTGGTGGCGACAATTGGCTTGGCCATACTTGCTGCTTCCAGCAAAGATTTGGGGGTGCCCTCTCTGTAAGATGGCAAAACAATACAATCTGCATTTTCAATAAAGGGTTTCACATCTGCTGTTGAGCCCAGGTACTCAAGCTGATTTTTCTCTATCCATTCCTGAATTATATGATTGGGGATGCCTCTTTTGTGTTTTTCGTCAATCGGTCCAAGCAACTGGAATTTTGCATCTATTCCTTCTTTTTTTAACCTTTCTACAGCTTCAACATACTCCAGGATGCCTTTGTCATAAATTAGTCGTGAAATGAGTAAAAATGTAAATCGTTTATTTACCTGATTTTTCTCCGGAGAAAAATCATTGATATTTATCCCTGATCCCGGTAAAAGATCACAGACTTTTTTAGATACAATTTTTCTTTTCACGAATAATTTCTTGTCATCTTCATTCTGAAAGAAAATCTTTTTTGGAAATCTGAACGCTATTCTATAAAGACCTATTGCTACCTTTGAAACTATATTATCTTTTAAGAATATTGTACCAAGACCACACACATTATTCACCACCGGAATTCCAAGAATGCTTGCTGCAATGGTGCCGTATATATTGGGCTTTATCGTATAATGTAATATTACGTCCGGCTGTATTTTTTTATAAATCCAATACAATTCAAATATCAAAAGAAAATCTTTTATCGGATTGGCTCCTCTACTATCCATTTTTACAGGTATATGCCTGCAACCCATCTCCAAGAGCTTATAAGTATATTTATCTTTTGGAGCAATGGTAATAACTTGATTACCTTTGTCCATTAGAGATTGGATCAGTCCTTTTCTGAAATTATATATGTTCCAGGATGTGTTTAAAACTACTGCTACTTTCATAAAGGATAGGTCCTAAAAAATCACGCTTGACAAAATAATGCGCAAAGTTATTAAAATAAATTATTTAGACCATCAAAAATCAAGTCTTTAATAAAAATCTATTTAGATTTAATTTATATACTCAAAATTACAAAGAAGTAAATGGGAAAACCGTTGACAAGTAATAAAAATAAGGAAAAAGCAGTTTTAGTAGCAGCTTCGTTTTCACATGTTGATTCGGAAAGAATAAGTGAGTATCTGGATGAATTGGCGTTTCTGGCTAAATCTTTAGGATTACAAACTGCAAAACGTTTTGTTCAAAAATTAAATAAGCCTGAATCCGGGTTATATATTGGCAAAGGGAAAGTAGAAGAAATAAAGGAATATGTAAGGTCATTTAATATTGATCTCGTAATATTTGATGACGATCTATCCCCATCTCAATTAAGAAATCTTGAAAGAGTATTTAAATGCAGGATTTACGACCGAAGTTTATTAATTCTGGAAATTTTTCTTAAAAGAGCAAAAACTGCCCAAGCCAAAACTCAGGTAGAATTGGCAAGATACCAATATTTGATGCCAAGACTAACCCGGATGTGGACTCACCTGGAAAGACAACGGGGAGGCACAGGAACCAGGGGTGGAGCTGGAGAAAAAGAAATAGAAACTGATAAAAGAAATATCAGGAATCAGATTAGTGTCTTGAAGGGTAGACTTGAAAAAATCAATAAGCAAAGCGCTACTCAACGTAAATCAAGGTCTAAGATAGTCAGAGTAGCTTTGGTAGGTTATACAAATGTTGGAAAATCTACACTTATGACATTATTGTCAAAGTCAAAAGTACATGCTGAAAATAAACTTTTTGCAACCGTAGATGCCACCGTAAGAAAAGTAGTAATTGATCAGATACCATTTCTTTTATCAGATACCGTTGGATTTATAAGAAAACTTCCTCATCATCTTATCGAGTCATTTAAGTCAACACTTGATGAGGTGGCAGAATCGGATATACTTTTGCATGTTGTTGATTTTTCGCATCCGATATACCATGATCAAATGGAGGTGGTAAATCAAACTTTGTCTGATTTGGGAGCCGGAGACAAGCCGCAAATTGTAGTTTATAATAAAATTGATCAGATAAAACCTGATGAAGGCGATGAGTTTGAAGGGGATATGCAAGAATATTTTGAGTCAAAAAGATTGATGAATGGAAATGCTAAAAACACCATTTACATATCTGCAACTGAAAAGAGCAATATTGATGAGCTTAAAAAACTGATCTTACAAAATGTCAGAAAGCAACATATAAAGATTTATCCGAATTATCTTGAACCAAATATTTATTGAGATTTGCAAATCCTTTCGTGTATTCGAAATTTGTAGAGACATTACCATTTGCATATTAGGATCATGAATATTTGAGCCGCATTAATTTTCTCAGCTCTGGCCTGATTCATTTCCATTTTCTAAAAGAATGATATTTATATCTGGATTTGATAGCCAATTGGCATTAATCAATGTTGAGAAATTTATTTTCCCAATAATATATTGATTTTCCAGGGCTTTGTACTCCTCCATTATAAGCTTAAAATCATCTTTATCTACTATTGATGGATCACCGAACCTTAAATAAATGACTATTTCAAAATCCGAACTCAATTCAAGATTTGAAGCCTGTTTTCTTTTTTTGTACTCATATTTATAATTGTATGTAAGTGCAGATATATCAGAAAGTACGGAAGATCCAGTCGGATATCCGCCTGCCCCTTTGCCGATAAAAACCTGGTGTTCCGAGAAGGCACCTTCTACGATAACGCCATTAAATTCCCTTTCCACCTTATACAATTCACTTTTTTCACCTATAAATTGTGGAATCACCATGGCCACTACCCGGTCGCCAATTTTCCTGCTTTTTGCAACAAGCTTTATTTTGTATCCCTTTTCCCGTGCGATTTTAATATCAAATTCAGAAATATTTTGTATTCCATAATTGAAAACATCATCGGGATTAACAAATAAACCAAAAGCATGAGTCAGGATTATACACAATTTATATTTGGCGTCAAATCCTTCAATATCCAAGCTAGGATCAGTTTCGGCATACCCCAATTCCTGAGCTTTTTCCAGCGCCTCATCGAATGACTTATGTTCTGAAAAAACTTTGGTTAAAATGTAATTTGTAGAACCGTTAAATATGCCTTCCACAGCGCTTAGCAAATCATTGTCATAATATTCTTCCAGATTTCTGATGATAGGAATGCTGGCACAACATGCTCCTTCATACAATAAAGGGACATTATATTTCTTTTGCAATTCATATAATTCAATCATATGATCTGCTACCATTTTTTTATTTGCAGTGACTACAGCTTTTCCTTTTTTCAATGCAGTGGTTACGATCTCATAAGCAGCTTCAGGGTCGTCGATAAGTTCAATAACCACATCGATATCAGGATTTTCAAGGATATCTTCCTTCTTGTAGGTAAAATATTCCATGGGCAGGGATCGCTTTTTGTCTGGATTTTTCACACAGATTTTAAGGATTTCTGCCTTTATTCCTTTCGTCTCTTCGAGTACGTGATATAAGCCCTGCCCCACCACACCAAAACCGAAAATGCCAAGTTTTAAATTTCTGTTCATAACTTTTTTTTCAAAAAAAAATCTCTACTGAAGCCAGACGAGATTCTATTTTAATCTTTTTCAACTGACTTATCTTCCCCCAAAGGGTAGGAGTTGGCACCACAATGAATTTCACATTAGGTTGCCAAGGTTTCACAGGGCCCAATCCCTCCACCTTTCAAAATAAATTCAATAATCTAAGAACGTGGCACAAAGAAAGACAGATAAAACAATTATTGCAATTATTTACCCTGGATAATCCAAGAGACAAAATAAGGGTATTTTATCGAGTTGAAATAATCATGAAAAAACGAGGTATAAAAAGTCTTGGCAAAAAAGGCAATTTATCTGAGTACTAATTGCCTTTGGGAATTATTTTTAATTATTTTTGCGATCCAATTTCCCGGCCTCGTAGTTCAATGGATAGAATAGGAGTTTCCTAAACTCTAGATGAAGGTTCGATTCCTTCCGAGGCTACTTTTAAAGATAATAGAAAGCGACTAAAGGTCGCTTTTTTATTGTCTCTCAGTTAGTTAAACCTCTTTTTGTACTCATTCGAATATCTTTATTATTTGATAGTTTACTTTAATTTATTTACGATTATATTTACTTAAATATTTACGTTTTTATAATCTGTAGATAAAATGAACCTTTCGCCTGTTTTCAATAGAAGTAATTCACAAAACAAATCTGGTAAGTACACGATAAATATACGTGTGAATATTGATGGAAAATCAGACTATCTAAAGATACAGGGCTTCCCAAAGCTCGAAAGAAGACACTGGAATTTTGATAAACGCACTGTCAGTAACTCCCATCCTTTTCATCTAAAACTAAATAAGATACTGGAGAGGGAAATGGATAAGATTGACCGGCATTTCATTGACGAGCTGGATAAAGAAAGAAGTCTGAATTTGAAGGATGTAAAGTACTTCTATGAAAACCAGAAGCAAAGGGAGAGCTTCAATGAGTTTGTATCCAGGAACCACCGCAAATACATCAAGGAAAACGAACTGGAGTACCGGACCTTCCAGATTTACCGGACCTTTCTTTCTCATCTGAATGAATTTAATCCAGAGATCCGGTTTTATGAAATCACCAGGCAGCTTGTTACTGATTTCAATCAATTTTTAATTCACACTAAGAAGCTAAAAGGAGCCTCCAGGAAGAAGGACTTCGACAAGTTTAAAACAATGTATCGAGAGGCATGCAAAGTTGACCTGGTAAAATATGATGAATTCTTATTTGATAAGCTGAAGATAAAAATTGAGCAACCAAAAAGAGTAGCGCTCACTATTGATGAAATAAAAGCAATAAGAGATCAAGATTATTCGATATCCCCAGGTTTGAAACAAACCAGGGATGAGTTTTTATTTATGTGCTATTCAGGACTATATTATTCGGATCTCAGACTACTGAAAGAAGAAAATCTAATTAATACCAAGAAGGGTTATGTAATTAGTGGATACCGGTCAAAGAACAAAAACCATTTTATTACACCGATTTATAAATTTCCAAAGGCTATAGAGATATTGGATTATTACCAATCTACCACAGATGATGAGTACCTATTTCCAAACACGATTAGTGACCAGAAATTTAATAAAAAGCTAAAGGAGCTGGCCAGCCTGGTTAAGATTGAAAAGAACCTTACAAACAAAGTCGGCCGTCATAGTTTCGCAGATCTTCTTATTGCTACCGGAGCAGAAAGGCAGTTCGTTTCAAAAATGTTGGGACATACCAAAGAAGAGACCACGCAAGTATATTATAATATGAATATTGATCATATTGTTAATTCTAAGTTTGGGGGTGGTGTGTTTGATTTATAATCTATAGTATTTAAAGTCAACCTGATTGTTTTCTCCTTTTTCTAGTATAAAAGTGTGATTTTTAAAAAATTTTGTAAAAAAATAAACAATACGCTTTTCTGAAATTTCCCACAAGTAATTTTTTTTATCCATTTTTTTAATAAATAAAGAGGTGAATTCTTCTATATTGAACGGATGATCTTCAACATTGCCTAGAGAAACGAGTGCATCAGGTAGAACTTTGATGTAGCCAATTTCAACCATTGCGCCTCCTATAGATAGGCTGTTAAATATCTCTTCTTTATTAGTTTCCATCCATGGCGAAAAAAACAAGTATTTGATGTCGTTAAAAGAGGATTCATATTCCCTAATTTCATTATTTTGACTTAAACATTGATTCTTTAATTTCACGAAGTCGTACTTAAATTTTAATGATATCTCTTCCTGAGAAGGTCCCAAGTTTAAAAGATCATTAAATTCAACGTTAAGAACTTCCGCTATCTTATTGATTTGTTTTATCGATAATTCTTCCCCTTTTTTTTCTAACCGGCCGTAGTACGCCGTAGTTATACCAAGTTTTTTAGCTATTTGTGCTTGGGTCATTCCTGCTCTTTTACGAAATATTATCAATGATTCTGTTAAACTCATGACCCAAATCTATATAATTAGTAAAAAAAGTACAATACATGTTGTTTTATATTTTTATAGTATCTATAATTGTACTATATGTATCATTATAAATACTAATAGTAAGTAAATAATACCAGAATGATTAAGCAAGTTATTGAATTGCCTCAAGAAACCTTCGATAAGATCGAAGCCAGGCTAGATAAAGTTGATGAGATCCACGACATTCTAAAGGAACTTGGAAGCATCAAAACACCTGAATTTTACACCGTTTCAGAGTTTCTGAAGTTGGCGAAAATCGGCAGAAACAAATACGAGGAAATCAAGAATAAACTTTCTGCCGTGCGAGTTAGCCCCCGAAAAATCATGATTCCTCATAGTGACCTGGTAAAGTGGTTTAATGGTGATTTTAATTGATCCCATATCATGACCTCCCAGAAACTTCTTGATCAAATTATCTTCTTAATGGCCACTTTGTACGGCATACTGCAAAATGAATACCTGGCCGAAGCTATGAAAAATGACGTGCATGCATCGATGGATAGGGAGCTTCAGCACCGGCATGTTGTATTTATAAAGTGTCATGAATACTTTGTGAAGGTATTTCAAATGATTGTCAAATTTGACCAAGTCATAAAGAAGAGGGCACAGGCCCCCTATTGTAAGGAATTCGAAGAGACTTTTCCTTTGTGTAAGGAAAGAAGTCTTGAACTTTTGCGGTTGGCTTCACGGCTTATAACTGATCTAAACAAGAAATTCCCCAGAGAAGTGTATAAGTGGCAAATTGAAGGTCTTATGTTCCTGGCTGATAAACACCAACAATACGGTACAAGCAATGAATGATCTATTAGAAAAGACTCATGCTATCGTGTTTTTAGATAAGCTGTCAAAAAAGCTGGATAATGAATATTCACGTCTCAAGCGAGACCTTGATCATGGCCAGTTCGAAAGGATAGAAATCTACAACAATAAAGAGGATGAAATCAGCCAATGGGTTAAGGATTATCCAGATCGAGGTAACGAGGAATTAAGGAGGTTGAAATGCCTTGCGATTAAGGAATTATCAAATGACTGAATTAGACGCTAAAGCCATCAGAAGAAACTACCAGCTGCTTCAAAAACTAAAGGTAGAGCTTCATCGCTTTTCATCAATGAACATTGATGAACTTTTAAATATGCAGCATGATTTGTATCGTCGGATGCGATGCCTGGAAGATGCCTATGCAAGGCATATCGCAGAATATCGAAAACAAAATAAAACGGGATATCCCACGGTAAGGTAAGGTTTTAAAAATATTCAATAAAAAACCCGGCGGCAAGACCGGGCTTAATCTTTTGATAACTAAAACACAAAGCATCTGCAAGGTGCAGGGGCTTATTTATTTTAACAAAAATAGTAAAAAAATGGGAAACATCATTTTAAAACTTGAGATGGAGGAAACTCCAGTGAACGTCAAAAATTTATACACGGCGGTTTCATGCGCGTATAACGATTGGTCCAAAGATTCAACCTCCGAAACAGTTACAGAATCCACAATCATTCTGCTTGAAGCTATTTTTAATGAGGCACTTAAATACAAAAAACAATGAAGAATTCAGACGGATATCCGGGATATAATGTTCCGGTCAATATCAGTATCTCACGGGAGTTACAAAATTCGATGCTCCAGAGTATTCGGACCATTATACTTAAAGTCCCTCAAAATGTATTGGACAAGCAAACAGAGGAAAGGCTTGCCGATAGCATAGCAATGATTGATCATATAGAAAAACCGTCTATTGGTGACGGTGAATTCTACGAATTTATGAGGCAGGAAATTGAAGGTTTAACTAAAAAGCTGAAAGAATATGAAAAATGAAATTGATAATATGGAGAGCATGATGTCAGAACAAGAGTCAAAAATCAAATTATTGGAAGATAATATTAATAATCTGAAAAGCAGTAAAAAACAGCTCGAGGAACAAATTCGAATTTACGACCAAAAAATAGCGATTCTTAAATTTGATGGACTAAAAATAGTTTAAACCTGGGGCTTTTAGCCCCTTTTTCTTATTACAAAAATTAAAGACCTATGAAAAAATGGGATAATGGAGAAGTAAATGAGAAATTTCATAAGATGTTTAAAATCCAAAACGGCAAGGTGCTGATCACATTACCCGGTTTGAACCGGCTACTATTAGATCCTAAATGCCCGGATCCGCAAAGGTCAAATTTAGTAGAGTATTTATTGAAAATGAAGCATCAATTAGAAGCAAAAAAGCAAAAAGTAATTGTGTAAAATGGGGTGTATTTCTTTGTCATAAAAAGTTAAAAGGACTTTACATACCTTGTAATTGAATACACTAAACTATTAAAAAAATGTCAGTACAAAGGAAAATGAAGAATGATGAATCAATAACCTTTCTACTTCCTCGAGAACTTAAAGAAGGTTTTTTTGAAGTTATGGAGAATATTGATTCAATCCCGTCAATCAATTTACGAAAGCATGTTATGAAAATTGTTGATGGCGCCAAGAGTTCAACCCAAAACAAAAGCAGCGATGGACAAAAGTAAAAAACAGCTGCAGCTGCTAAAGAGCCTCTCGATCAAAAGGCACCAGCTGCGTGAGAAAATCAATGGACTCAGAAGGGAAAAGGCCCGGATCGAAAATGAACTTAATGACCTGGTTCATCAAATCCATAATGCAGAATAAAAAAAGCCCTGGTATGCAGGGCTAAATTTTCTTTACAACAAATACCTGGTATCTAATAATAATATGAAAAGCAAATATACTAATAATTCGAACAATGTTAATAAGACGGGAAATTCCTCTAAAAGCATCAGAGAAGAATACTACCGCTCAGCTTTTGGAGAGAAACTTCGATTTAAAATGCCAGTTTAGAAGAGCTCTAAATGATTTCTCTCTTGTACTCGAGGAGCTTGAAGGCGATATGTTGTATCTCACTGAAAAATATGGTGATTCAAAAAAGGACTTTGTTCAACGCAAAGATAACCAGGTCGAGCGATTGACTAAATTTTACAATAAAATAGAGACGATCGTCAATACATATGAAATCCTGTTCACACACATAAAAATTCAAAATATTTTCATTGAGGATGCCCTCAATGGAAAAATTATAAACGATGAGACTTTTAGGGATGTTTTTTTAAATCTAAATAATTAGCAATATGCCAAGGGAGCGAAGAAAAAAGGGCGATACGAGGGTAAGGGAACATAGTCAAAATTTCAATAGTAACATAATAAAACTTAATCCTGAACAATTAAGAGACGAGGAAAGGAAAGAGCAATTAAACGGTGATGAAAACTACACACAAAAAAATGATGGCAGTATAGGTAATACTCCAATGGTTCCGGACTGGATATACATCAATTTACCGGAACCTTTTAAATCAGGAGCTTCATTTTTTACGGATAAGCGAGAAAAGGATACATTTCTATTGTCATCAATCGTTTTTTTGAGCGGTTGCCTCCCAAACTATTCATTTTATTATGATGGAAAAAAATATTATACCAACCTGTATGCTATGCTGATAGCACCGGCTGGCAGCGGCAAAGGAAAGATGAGCTGGGCAAAAGCACTGGGAAAAGATATTATTTGTCAGGTTAAAAAGGAAAATGAATCCGCTATTTCCGACTATGAATCAGACATACATCTTTATAATAGTCTCTCAAAAAAAGAGAGATCAGGCCCCCCTCCTGAGGAGCCAATCCCAAAAAGACCAATAATACCGGCAAACAGTTCTACTGCGTTTTTTTTAAAATCATTGCACGCAAATGGAGGACATGGTATAATGTTTGAAACAGAGGCAGATGTAGTAAGTCAGTGCGCAAAAATAAATTGGTATTCTTTCTGTAATATTTAAAACAGAATTTTATAGTTCCATTGAGGCAATAACTCGTTTCGATCAATTTTTATTTCTTTTTCAACTTCTTCTTTA
>SDBV01000954.1_pt1 | contig 42464 bp, 23 predicted proteins | sample 2277081 | NCBI WGS metagenome assembly SDBV01 (sample SAMN10402039, study PRJNA504765) | marine sediment metagenome | isolation source: marine sediment core GS10_PC15, 223 cmbsf | place: Arctic Ocean: Southern Knipovich Ridge | collected 2010
ACAATCGAATTTCAAGTCGATGCAGGTCGTTTCTTCCCGCAACCTCTTGAACCACAAACAGTTACACGGCAGCCTTGCTCAAACGTTCGGACACTAGTGATCATTCATCATTCATCATTCATCCTTCATCATTCCTTGAACGCTTGCCGCGACCCGTAAAAATGGACCGAAGCCCCTTCCACTTCCAACCCACCCGGTCACCCAGCCGCCCCAGCACCAGCGGCAGGCTGAAGAACGTCCTGAAGCCCACGTCGACCACCGCCCAAACTACCACGTACGCACCTTTCCAGTCGGGTTCGCTGTGAAGGACCCAACTGCCGCCGCCGCTTTCCCAGCTCTCGCGGTCCACCGGCACGCGATGAAGCAGTGCCGTCTCGCCGGGTACGGCCTGCGGGCCGGGCTCCTCGACCGAGATCGCCAGCACACATTGGTCGCTGAACCGCTCGTGGGGCCAGCTCCAGCGGACGCGGTGGCTGCCCGCCGGCTTGTTCAACTCCTCCACACTCCCCCGCGCTGCGGCCGATCCAAGGCCCAGCATCTGAGGTGAAAGTACCTCGCAGCGGATCCAGCGGCCCAACAACGACTCGTAGGGCGCGAATCGCTCGGCACAATCGCGGATCAGCCGGGCATCGAACAACTCGCGGAACGACGATCGCTGCTCGTCGCGCAACGCCTCCCATAGCGCCTCGGTCCGACCGACCCGCTCCCGAGCCGTTTTCACCGCTGGGTGCAACTCGGCCGGCAAGGGGTAATCGGCCAGGCAAGGCTGCTGGGCCAACCGCGCGATCGCAGCCCGGTCACGACTCTCGACGGCCGCTGCCAACTGCTGAAGCAACTGCTTGCGGGCAGCCGCCGTCTGGTGAGCCGGCCGCCAGCGCTGGGCCTCGCGGCAGTCCGCCAGAAGATCTTCTTGCCAGGTCTCCATCAACCGGCGGTCGTGCTCGTCGGCCGGCAGATCGTCGGCAATCGCCGCCAGCGACTTGATCACCGCCGCGCGCCGCTTGGCCAGCTCGATCCGCGGAAGGCGTGCGGTGTCCACCAGGGTCTCACACTTCGCCTCGACCACCGCCCGCCACGCCGCCACAATGGCCGCCTCGACGGTCGGCTCCGCCAGTACCTTCTCCAGCCGCTCAACCGCGCCCACTCGCCGTCGGGCCAGTTCCACACGCGGCCCCAGGCTGTATTGATAACCCTGAGGAAGCGCATAGGCGGCCTCCACCAGAGACTGCTCCCCCCCCAGCGTAATCCCACTGGAGGCCGGCGTTTTCCCAGCGGGACGTTCCCCACCCGAACACTGCCCGGCCAAGTGGCAAATCACGTCGACCAGCGTCACCCGACGGCGTGCCTCGGCCACGCGGATACGTTGCCGTTCGGCAGGCTGATAACCGGCAAACAGCACTTCGTTCCATGCGTTGACCAGCTTTCGGTCGTTCGGTTCGCTCGTCTCCTGGGGAATCTCCTGGAAGGCCTGCCAGGCCTGCTGACGGCACACGTGTTCGTAGGCTTGGCGAATCAGCGGCTTCAGGCGCTGGGGGGCATCTCGGAATTGGCCGCGCCGGTTAAGCACCTCCACGGCTGCCACCCACTGCTGGCGCACCAGCAGTTGCTCCACTTTCGCGTAGGAATGGGCCAGGTGGCTCAGCGGCGGAACCTCATCCATCCGCCCCCGGTACCACCCGAACAACTGCTGCACAAGCTCCCGCACGTCCCCTGCCGGAGACCGCACCAGGTCCTGATACAAGGTGGAATCGGCCGGGGACTGGAAGTCTTCCGGGCGGAAGAGCAACTTGTCGTAGCCTGTCTGCTGGACGTGTTTCGCCCAGAGTATCGGCTGCGCCGCCAAGGCCCGAAGACCAACGTAAATCACCAGGGCCGAGAAATTGTCCAGATCCGGCGCCAGCAACGTCTTCTCATTGCGTCCCGGATGCTGGTACGGCTGCACGCCGACTTCCAGGTTCCGCCGGCCTACCAGGGCCGGAACACACATGCAGTCGTAGTCGACCAGCTTCAGCTCCCCGCCGGTAGTCACCATCACGTTGGCGTGTTGCAGGTCTCCGTGTGCGATCGACGCCTGGGACAACTCTTGGACCAGGTCTGCCCACCGCTGGGCGGCCAGACCCAGGGCCCGGCTGTTCTGCTGAAGGCATCGAGCCCGCACCCAGTGAAACAGGGTCTCGCCCTGCACCCACTCCATCAGGATCAACGGATACCACTTCCCGTCGCCGGCCGAGCGAATGCTCCGGTCGCGATACTCGAAATCGACCAGGCAGGTGACCTTTCGCCCTTTCAGGTACGCGCTGATCCGGCCGTAACGTTCTCTGCGTTCCGGCGATTCCGTGGTGAACACTCGAACGGCAAAGGGGTCCTTTCCGTTGGCGTCGATCCCCTTGTAGACCACGGCGAACGCCCCCGCCCAGGGCCGCGGCTGCCTCTTGGCGTCCTTCTCCACGCTGCAACCTTGCAGATGAGGATCGCGGAACGCGATCCTCGGGTTCTGCAGCATCGCACTGAAGTGGGAAGCCAACGGCCAGGACATCGGGCTAGCAGCCTCTGGGGGTGGACGATCTGAATGGGTACACGGGACGACCCCAACGGGAAATCCACCAAACACCTTCAGCGTACCCGCAATTGGAGGGGCCGTCAAATGCAGTACCGCCGTACGGGACGAGTTCTGGTGGCAACTCTGCCCTGCCGAAAAGGGGAAAGGTGCAATTTGTGCGAAGCACGCTGCGGGCCGCGGAGGTGAATTATACCTGTCCCGTTTTCGGCGAACCGCCGGAACGGTCCGGCTCAGGCTCGCCGACGCCCTCGCCTGACGCGGACCAGAAAACCGAGCAACGCGATCGCAGCCAAGGTCGTGGCGGCGGGCTCGGGAACCACGATCAGACCGGTCAGGTAGACGCGGTTGCCGTCGACGTGGATCTCGGCTTGCGACCAGTCCCAGCGACCCGAACCCTCGACTCGGCTACCGTCGATGGTAGCGCCGTCGAAGCTCGGCAGGCCCGTGTACGTGCCCGTGTAGGTGAACAGATCGAACCCTTCAGAGGCGACGCTGGTCCCTCCGGCGTCGATAAGCCGCAACGTCCAGCCGTCGGCCAACGTGAGGTTGCCCTCCAGAGCCACCAGGTCGTGGGTTCCGGGTCCCAGTTGCCACTGGTAGATCGAGCCGTCCGACAACGTGAGTTTGCCGATCACGTCGATCCTGCCGGGACTGTCTCCCCCGGAGAGAGTGCCTGCGACGGAGAGATCGCCCTGAATCGAAGAGCCGTCGTGGGCGGCAACGTGGTTGAAGCCGACGGCGGCGCCGGCGATTCTTAGGGCCACGGCGGAGTCCAGCGTGAGGTTGCCCAATACAGCAGCCCCCGAGGTGGCGTCCAAATAGAGCGCCGAATCGGCGGTCACCCGGAGGTTGATATTCGGCTTCGCTTCGAGAACGCTGGCAAACGCTCCGGAAAGGTCGGCCACTTCCTCGGCGTTGAGGCTGCGGTCATAGAGGTAGACATCATCCATCACTCCGATGTACTCCTGGTAACTGCCCCCGTCCCTGGTCTCTGCCCAGCCGAGCCGGAAGGCGTCACCGACGTCGGCCCCGCCCCAATAGAGTCGGGAGGCCGTATCGTTCACGCCGTCGACGTAGATTTCCTGGCTGCCCGCCGCCAAGTCACCATCGTACGTCACCGCAACGTGGTGCCAGCGGCCGTCGGCCACGTTGGTGGCGCCGTGAACTGCGCCCAACATCCGGGCGCTGAACTTTACTTGGCCGGTCGGGTCGATGTAAAGGGCCTTCTCTGCTAGCCTGGTGAGGTGATCGCCGTAGCCCTTGCCCACCAGTTTTACGCCCTTCTGCGAGGTCTTGATCCACATGGCCATGGTGAACGGCCCACCCAGTTCGACATCGGGAATGTTGGCGATCTCCACGTAATCGTCGCCGTCGAAACGCAGCGCGGTGAGATGCTGGGGATCGTCGGCAACCCATGTGGCACCGTTGAGTGTTCCCGGGTGATCATTGCCTGTAACGGAGGAATCGGCGGCCGTAAGACCATCCTGTTCCCGGAACTTCCAGATGGCGATCGCACCGCTCGGAGTGACGCTGCCTCCACCCATGGTCAGGCTGCCGCCGCCGAGCGTGATGTTGGCCGGCTGGATGGGATCGGCCAGGTTCTGGCTGCTGACCTTGAATGTGGCACCGCTGACGTGGATACTCGTGTTGTCTCCGATCTTCAGCCACTCGCCGACCACCAAGTACCCTGCGCCGGTGTTTACGGTGCCGCCGGCAGCGGGGGACGCTGTGCCGCCGCTGATCTGAATTGTGCCGACGTTCAGATTCGCCCCGTCGGTCAGATGGATTGCCCCGCCCGTTACGTTCACGTCCTCGGCGATCACGTCGGCCGAACTGCTCAGCAGCCCGCCGGCGGTCACGCTGAGAGCCGTCAACTCTGCCCCGGCGGTTTCCACGGTGCCGGCAACGTTCAACTCCGCACCGCGGAGCACCTGGCCGAGGATCAGCACGGCGCCGGGGTTGACGTCGATCTTGGTGAGCTGCGGGATCGTCGTCAGAGTGGCTCCCGCCAGATCGAGGCTCGATTCGAGCGTCAGGCGGCTGGCGACCGAGAGGCTTGCCCCGTCGGCCACCATGTTCGTGCCAGCCATACTCAGCCATTGGGCGTGGAGGGTCCCGGCCAACTCGAGCGTGGCACCTGGGGCAAGGTCTGCGCCATCGCGGACCGAGACGATTGCACCGCTGCGGATGATGTTCGTACCGAACGTGCTGATCGACCGGGCATCCAGGTTTCCGGCCACGTCGAGGACGGCATCGGAAACGAGGTCCACGCTCTGCCTGACCGAGACGATTGCACCGCCGCGGATAACGCTGGTCCCGTCTGTGCTCAGCGATTGGGCATACAGCTCCCCGGCAACGTCCAGCGTGGCGTCTGCGGCGACGTACACACCCTCGCCCACGGTCAACGACGCATCGCCGCCGACCACCACGCTGCCGCTGGTAACCGTCAGCGTCAGGGCCAGGGAGTGCGCGGCCACCGTGACCGTGTCGCTCTTGATTTCCACGTGGGTAATCTCGTCGGGGACGTTCAGTCCCGGGGTTCCGGTCCAGCGCTGCTGGCCCCACTCGCCCGGGCCTTTCTCGTCCCAGGCCAGGAAGGTCGTGACGTCTGCCGTAACAACATTGAACATCTCGGTGTTGTCCATTACGCCCGAGATCAGATCCGCGCCGGCACCCCAGGCGTAGATCGGAACGTTGACCGACGTGTGGCCGCCGCTGGACCATGAAATGTTGGGGTAATTCCCCGGTCCGTTGTCACCGATAACCGACATCCCGCCGGTCTCGTGGTCGGCGGTTACCAGGATCAGCGTATCGGTGCGTCCGGTGGCCCAGTTGATGGCCTCCTGCACCGAGTTGCCGAACTCGATCGTTTCCCGGACGTTGTGCCGGGGGAGATTGCTGTGGCCGGCGTGATCGATCCGGCCCCCTTCGACCATCAGAAAAAAGCCATCCGGGTCGTTGTCCAGGATGTCCAAGGCGGTGACGGTCATCTCGGACAAGTGCGGCAACGACCCCACGCCGTCGTACTCGTACGGCAGGTGGTCGCCGCCGAAGAGTCCGGAGACCATGGTTTCGGTCTGGGTATTCAACGCCTGCATGGCGGCGCGGTCGGTCACCACGGTATACCCGGCCGACGCCGCCGCGCCAGTGGAAAGCCCATTGCCGCCACCGCCGAAGAGCACGTTGGGGCGCGTCTGGTTCAGGTAGTCGTTGCCGATGTCTCCCAGATTGTTCCGGTTGGAAGTATGGGCGCCGAAAGTCGCGGGGGTGGCGTGGGTCAAGTAGGTCGTGGTCACCAGCCCCGTACTCTTGCCCTCGGCCTTGGCGCGCTCCAGCAACGTCTCCATTTCGCTGCCGAAGACGGGATAATCGGGATTGGCCGGTCGGGCTTCGCTGATCACGCCGTTGTTCGCCTTGTACCCGGTGGCCAGTGCCGTCCCGGAGGCCGCCGAGTCGGTGACCGAATTGTTGGCCGCGTAGGTCATCAGCAGGCCCTGATAGGGAAGCAATTCAAACGAGAGGGGCCCGCCATTGTAGTAATTGGCTGCCTTGACCTGCTCGGGTCCCATCCCGTCGCCGATGAAAAAGATCACGTTCTTCGGCCCGGCGGCCAGCGCAGACGAAGCCGCTATCGCCAGTAGAAGGAAGCACGTCAGGAAAAACGAAGTAAAGCCGCGCCCGCAACCCAGGCCTTCCCACCAGACATCGGTCGTGCCGGACCCGCGGCTGATCAGCTTCCGTGAACGCAGCATCGGTGCCTCCTCTCTTGAAACGGCAACTCCCATCAATACCGATAAACTCGCTTTCGCCAGGTGCAGACGAAAGACCTGGGCAAGGCCATCACCGCCGATGCTAGAGATTATAACAGATGGGCAAAACAACTCAAAAAAATGGGGCCCGCAGCGCAGGCAGTCGGCGCAAGTTACCCCATCGGCGGTGTCAGAAAATGTCCGCCACAAAACACCGCTCGCGTGGCCGGGATTTCCATCAGTTTGCCGAGGAGGAAACAGCTACAGTTTTCCCCAGCGGCCCCGAGTGTGCCTCACGCGCATTGGAGCTATCTCCTTTTCGGCTGCACTGAACGATTCGCCCCATTTTGACCCGGGGGAGTGGGTGGCGGTGGAATCCGCGGATCGGGGGCCGCCGCGGCGGTAGGTATCTTCAGCGGCATCGGCTCGGGGCGAACGCCCGGCGGCGGGCTGCTCGCAGGTGGGGCTGAGGGTGGTGGGCGGGCGGCGGAGGTGCAGGCGGTGGTGGCGCAGACGGGGGTTGTGCAGAGGGGGGCGGCGGTGGGATGGGGGAAGGCGCGGGGCCGTCCGGTGGAGCGAGCAGACCAGTCGGGCCCATACTTCCCGGCACAGCGTCCCCTGCTGCCGGCGGCACTGCGTCCCCCGCTGCCGGCGGCACAGCGTCCCCCGCTGCCGGCGGCACTGTCGGTCAATGCGTGGGAATAATCCCCGTGGCGAGATCCCGAATATCAAAGTATGCCGGATCCCGTCCGTTGACAAGCGTGTCCGCCCGGCGCCCAGAAGGGGCTGCGGAATGATGAAGTATGAATTATGAATGACGATGTCGCATGCCCGTTCATCATTATGCATCATTGCTCGTGTTCATTCTCTTATTCGCGCATCTGCCGGTAAGACGTATCATAGGTCAAGTCCGGTACGCCCCTCGCCTGGGGTTTTTCGGCTACAATATTGCCCCCCGGTGGAACTAACCGATGGCAACACCCTTTGTGCGTGTCGACCTGTCCGACGAGGCTCGCGACTTCCGCCCGTTCGCGCTCGAGCCCGGCGTGCCGATGCTCGACAGGTCCAACGCCAATGCCAGGATCCTCTTTCGCTGGCTCGGCGGCATGGTAGCCGAGCCGGAGTGGGAGGGAGATTCGGTCAGTTTCTACGTACAAAACGATCGCGGGGGACGCCTGGAAGAGGTCGTCTGCCAGCCGGCCTCCCAGGCAGACCTCAACGGCCCGCTGAAGCGTGACCTGGAGACCCTGAAGGAGCGAATCGAACGGGTCAAGCCGGAAACGGCCACCGAACGGGCGGTGAAGAAAATGCTCCGCCGCTCCTTCGCAGAGCTTGTGGAGGCCCCCCAGGGCACCGAGCCGCCGGCAGCGGGGGACGCTGAACTGGACTGCTATTTCTTCCGCTACCGCGACGTTCAGGGACGCTGGCGGCTGGTCTGGTGCTGGGGCTACCGCAGGGGCGACCAGGAGCCGGCGCCCGCGGTCGTCTGCTCGCGAGCGGAGTGCAATCTGTTGTTCGTACGTCGCCCGAACCAAAGTCCCAAGTGTCCCTGCTGCGAGGCGGGGTTGGTGGCCGGGCTGCGGAGGAAGGGCCTCGGCAAAAAGGCGGCGCTGCTCTACCTCTTGCTGTTTCTTATATCCGCGGCACTGCTCTTCTGGCTGGTGAGACCCCAAGGGTTGCAAATAACACCTGAGAAACTCGACATGGTCGTGGGCCAGATCATAGATCTGAAGGTCGAACCGCCCAGCGACGAGCCGGTGCGGATAACCAGCCCCGATCCGGCAGTAGTCGAGATCACCAAGGAGAACCGCCTGATCGCCCGAAGCCAAGGGACCGTCGACGTGAGAGTAAGCCGGGCCAACCAGAGTGGTATGGTGGAGGTGACGGTCACGCAGTCCAAGTTCGAGTCGATCGCGGTCGACCCGGCGCGGGTGGAGGTGGCCGTGGACGACTCGATCCGCACGCGGGTGATGGCCAGGATCGCGGAAGACGAGTCGAGCCGCAAGGTGGAAATCGCTCCCGACTTGCTCTCCTGTGATCGGCGGCCTTCGGCCCGCTATGCCGCGTTCGATCCCGCGTCGATGAGACTCCGCGGCCTGATGCCGACCGACCCCGATTGGCCGCAGACGTTGGCCTTCGGCTTCCGGGGACATCGCTGTTCGGCGCCCGTGGAGGTCGTCCTCCCCCCGTTCGATCTGGCACTCGAGCCCGCCGGCCCGATCGACCTGCCGTTGGGACAGCAGATGGGGCTGGAGGGCCTGGCGACCTATAAGAAAAGCGGCCGCCGGGTCCAGGTGTCGGCCGGCCGGATGACGTTCGCCGGCCGCCGGCCGCCCGACTGCGTGCCGGGGCTGGAGTTGCGCGGCAACAAGGTCGCGGCCCTGAAGTCGGGTGCCGGGCCGCTGGAGGTCTATGCCACGTATTTCGACCGCCAGTCGCCGCCGGTGGTGTTCAGGTCGGTCGACGCCCAGCCGGTAACGCTGCGGCTGGAGGTCGACCGAAGCGAACGGATTGTCGACGAAACGGGCCGAGTCATCCTCTCGGGCACAGCGTCGCCGGCTGCCGGCGGCACAGCGTCCCCCGCTGCCGGCGGCACAGCGTCAAGTGGCGACGTCGACCTGGTACCCGAGCTGGCCAAGTATACGAGTTCTGACCCCAGCGTGGTGAAGATCGACGAGCGGACCGGTGCGTTTCGCGCCACGGCAGCCGGTGAAGCTACGATCACGGCCAGTCATCCGGCGGCCGGCGAGCCGGTCAGTTTGACGCTAAGCGTCGCCGCACCGCCCTCCCGGGACCGGCCGGTGGCCGTCAGAATCCTTACCGACCAGGATCAGCCTGTGCGGTTCCCGGTCGGCGCCGAGTTCGACGATTTCTACGTCGAGGCCGAGTACGCCGACGGCTTTACGCGGCTGGTGACCAAAAAGGCCACGCTGCGAACGCCCGAACCGCCGCAAGACGCCCTGGTGACCCCGCACGAGGGACGGCTGGTGGGCGTGCGGCCAGGACAGACCACGATCACGGCGGAATTTGAAGGCGTGCGGTCCGAAAAGCCGCTTCAAGCGGAGGTAACCGGTGCCCTCGACGTCGACCGAATCGCGATCGTTCCCGCCAAAATGGTTCTCCTGCCCGGCGAAACCGTGGCCATGGACGTGATCGGATACAAGGGTGTTGGCGAGGATGGAAGATCCGTGGGCATTATTACGGGGCTGGGGAATATCGTCTGGAGTTCGAGCGATCCTCAGATTGCACTGATCGAAGGCCGGTTCATTACCGGCGTGAACCTCGGACAGGGCGCGGTCACGGCCCAACTCGACGGTGTCGTCAGCCAGCCGGTCCCGGTGGACGTCGTCCGCTCGATTGCCGATGCGCTGGTGATCGATCGCCAGTCGGTCCGCATTCGGGTCGGCGAGGGAATCCGCATCGGGACCGACCTGCTGGTCTGGCGGGGAGATATGGACATCAGCCGGCAGTGTACGGTCACGCCCGCGTTGCCCGGCGTGGTCCGCTACGTGCCCGAAATCCACTCTCTGGTTGGCGTGGCGCCCGGGGCATCGGCCGTGGCCTTTACCTTCGGCGACAAGCTGGCCAACGCGATGGTCGAGGTGCTTCCGGCGATGGGAGCGATCGACGGCGAGGTGATCGTCGAGCCGGCCCGCGGCACGTTGGCCCCCGGCCAGGCGTTGGGCCTGCGGGTGCTGGTGGTCGGTCCGTCGGGCGAGCGGATAGACCGGACCGCGTCGGCCGTGTTGAGCAGTTCCGACCCCAACGTGTTGACTATTCAGGGCAATCTCGCTTGTGCGGTGGGACCCGGCACGGCCGAAATCACGGCTACCCTACCCGGCACGGAATCCACCGGCGGGGCGTACCTGCTGGTCACCAACGACGAGATCAGCCGGCTGATCGTGGAGCCGCCACAGGCAGCCATCTCGACCGGCGAGATGCTGCGGCTGCGGATCCTGGGCCGAGCCCCCAGCGGCACCCACGAGATGTTCCCCCAGCCCGGCCTGACGCTGACCCCCGCCGGGCCCGATCCCGAGTCGATCCGGATCGTGGGCCCCCGCGAGGTCCGCGCAATCGTGGCCGGCCAGGCCGTTGTGGCCGTCGATTGGCGCAACCGGCTCAGCCAACAGGTGGCCGTGACCGTCACCGACGAGGTGCTCACCGACCTGCGGATCGAGCCGGCCCGGGCCGTGATCCACCCGGGCCAGCCGCTGGTCTACCAGGTGACAGGATTGCGGGGCGGGCGGCGCCGCGTGCTGGGGCCCGAGCACGGCGTGCAGCTCTTCGTCGATAACCATGACGTTGCCCAGGTGATCGACGATCTGGCCGTCCGGGCGAACAGCCCGGGCCGAACCTCGGTGGTCGCCAGCGTGGGCGGACAACGGGCCGGGGCCAGCCTCGAGGTAACCTCCGGCCGAGGTCCCGGCGGTGGCGACGTGCTCATCGGGGGAACGGACAGTATCACTTATTATGGGCCTGGTGGAGGCTATTGGAGCAGCGGGCGCGGCGGCTACTGGGACAACGGCTACAGGTACTTCGACGGCGACCGCTGGATATACGGACCCGACTACATAGAAGACGTCTTCATCCCGCCGCCGGCCGACCCGCTCGGGCTGCGCTTCGACCCGGAGTTGCTTCGCCTCTCGCCCAATTCACCGCCGACACTGGTCCGTGTCTTCGAGCGGCTGGCCGACGGCCGTCTGGGCCGGGAGGTAACCGCCGAGGAGAACCTCGAAATCACTGAACCGCCCGGCGTGGTCGCGCTGGAGAGGACGGCCAACGGGCCTCGGCTGCGGCCGGTCGCGCAGGGACAGGTCCGTCTCGGCGCCCGGCTGGGCAACTTGACGGCCGATCCGCTCTTCGTACACGTCGGCAATCTGGCACCGGGACTGGCACGGCTGCTGGTGGCACCCGATCCTCTGACCCTCTGGTCGGGTCAGACCGGTACGTTCGGCGGCGTGATGATCGACCCCGGCGGTGGGCAGCTTCCGCTGGAGATCGACTACCGCGTAACCTCCGCGACCAACCCGGGAGTGGTCAGCTTGGCGGGCGATCGAACCATCCGCGCGTTGTCTGAAGGCGCTACCCAGGTGGTGGTGACCGCCGTGAACCCGGGCGGTGCTTTCGACGGGCTTTCCACCGCGGCCACGGTGCAGGTGACCGGGGCAGATCCGCTGTGGATCGAACCTTCCTCGCTGAGCTTGCGGGTGGGTCAGGTGACGCGGCCGTTGGCGGTCATGGCCCAGACAGCGGACGGCCTGGCTTACCAGCTTTCTGCCAACCTCCATAGCATGGATCCCCAGGTGCTCGCCCGAGACCCGGCGGCCCCAGGCCGGTTCGTGGCCCACGGGCTGGGCAGGACCCAGATCCGGGCCAGCCACCGAGGCAGAGAGGCCTTCGCCGAGGTGACCGTTTCCGGCCGCCGATTCGTCGAGGTCCGTGAGATCAAGGATTCCCTTACCGGCGACGCCCAGCTCTTCGAGATCGCCCTGGAGGTACTGGCGGCCACGCCGGAAGGTCCGCTAGAATACCGGGTTTATGTGGCCGGGCAGGCGCGTGCAGGGGATTGGGTTGCGGCACGGGCGGAGGACGGGCAGCTTCGCACCGTGTTGCGGAGCCCCAGAATCCCGTACGGTCCGCCCGGTTCGGTCTATCGTCTGATTATCGAGGTTCGCGGCACCGGCGGCGATTCCGTGCCGCCGGCAGCGGAGGACGCTGTGCAGCAGTACCCATTTTCCTTCAGGTTGAAGCAACAAGTCGAGCGAGCCGACCCGGATATCCAAAGAGGGGGCCGGCTCGATTGAGAAACCGATTTACCACTCCAAAACGGTGCTGACGTTATGGCATTTCCCGACGAGCGCGATCGCAACTTGATTCGCCACGCAGAACAAGTGGAGAACCTGGCGACCGACCTGTGCGACTGGCTCTCCGAGTTCAACCCGGACCGCAGGGCCGCCGATCTGTTGCCGGTAGCCGAGGGCGACGAGTTCGAGGTGCTTCAACTGCGGAGACTGGCCGGGAGCCTGTATACCTCGGCCAAGGTCCCGGTGGCGGCGGCGGTCTACGGTCCGTCGCAGGTGGGTAAGAGCCTGTTTGTGGGGCAGGTGTTGCGGCCCCACAGCGAGTCGTACTGTCCGCTGGGTGGCGACGAAACGCACGGGGAGCCCGCCTACTATCAGGACCTCTCTTTCGACAACGACCTGAACCCGCAGTGCGGGTCGAACGAGGCCACGGCCCTGGTCACCCGGTTTACGACCAAGGACCGGATCGGTGCGAGTGTGTCGCCGGACTATCCGGTGATGGTTCGGGCGTTGACCCGGGTGGAGTGGATTCGGGTGCTGGCCAGGGGGTTCCACGTGGAGTGTAAGACGCCCGATCGCACGTGGCGCGGGGCCGAACTGGAGGAGCTGTTCGAGGATTTAGGCCGGGACTACGCCGGCCAGACGGTAGATCGGAAGTGGCGGATGGATCTGCTGGACGCCTTCTCGTACATGAGGAACGTCGATCGCCGGGGCTTCCAGGCCAAGGAAGCCGTCCTCAACGGACTGTTGAGCCGCTACCCCTTGACCGAAGAGGGCTACGTGGCCACGGCTGCCGCGATGTTCTGGGACAACTGGCAGTCGCTGACCAACCTGTTCATGAAGATCAACGCGTTTCTGGCCCGGATCACTCTCGGCGATCACGATCCGGCCATTTTTACGCACTGGGCGGGTGTCCGCTTCCTGTTGGACAGCCAACGTGCGAAGGTCCACGAGCGGCGGACCTCGAAGGTCTGGCAAACGGTCGACTGGTCGGACATGTATCTGGTCGAGAAGGAGAAATATTACGTCCTGGACTACCGCCCCGGAAGTGGGATGGGCACCGAAGAGCTGGAGACCATTCAGGGTGGCATGCTGGAGTTGACCATGCCCATCCTCCCCCACCGGCTCACCGACGACTGGCGCCGAGTGATCGAACAGATGGATTTTCTCGACGTCCCCGGCATGCGGGCGGGCCGCCAGGGGGCCGAACAGGGCAAACGCACCAGTGCGGACTCGGTGGAGGAGCAGATGGAGATCGTCAAGCGCGGGAAGGTCGCCTACCTCTTCGAGCGGTACACCGAGGAACTCCAGATCCAGACCCTGTTGCTCCTCTCCCGCGGCGGCAACCTGGAAGTCACCAGCCAGATGAAGCACCATATAGACAAATGGGGTAGGGCCCGGTACGGCGAAAAGTCGTGGCCCCTGCGCGTGCGCGACGAGGTGCCGGCGCTGTTTGTGGGGCTGACGGGCATAGACGAAGAGTTTCGCAATCGGGAGGAGTACGCCGACAAGGGACTCTACGAAAACCGCCTGGGCCAGTTGGTCGACGCCCTGGGATCGGTGATGAACGATTTCGGCGGCCGCGGAAAGCCCTTCACCAACGTCTACCCCATCCGCTACCCGGGAACCTGGGATACCGACCAGCAGCAACGCCAGGAAAGCGATCCGGAAAAGTGGGCCCGGGCCCGAAGGGCCTTCCTGCAGTCGGAGATGGTCAAGCAATACATGCGTGCCCCCGAGCAGCGCTGGGAGACGGCCATGCGCGACGACGACGGCGGGCTGTCGTTGATCAGTGCGGGAATCCGGGCGGTTACCACTGCCAACGACAAGCAGGACCAGCTCCGGAAGGAGATCCAGGACGCCCGGAACCGGCTGCTGCAACTTTCCCGCGGTTGGGTCGTCGACCCCGACGCCAACGTCGACCGGGAAAAGCGACTCGCCGCGGCCAGAAGAGTAGTGGATTGGCTGCAGACGAACGAGGAGATGATCTACTATCGGGTCTACGCCCTGCAGAATTCGCTTTCCGTGAGCGAAGGCGACGAGCTGCAGCTCTCCGACTGTGTCGAAACGCAGAGCCGCCGGCACGGCGACCCCTTGCCGAAACAACTGCGGAACTTCCTTCACGAATGGGCCACGGTGGCGGTTCCCAAGCGTTGGGAAGAATTCTGCAGCTCGCACAAGGAGGGTGAGCCCTGGCTCGACGCCGACGACCTGGGCTGCTTTACCCGCTACCTTCGCGATTACTTGCTTTCGGAGAAGGTCTTCGGCCGGATCCTCGAAGAGCTCTCGCCGGTGGTGAACCTGAAGACCCGCGACGAGGCGGCCCGCCGCCGAGCCCGGCGCAAGTACGTGCGCATAATCCTCAACGACTACGTGATGAACCCCGGCCCCAGCCTGGCGCCGATCGAATCCGAAGAGTTCCCCCGGGAGGAAGACGGCGACTTCGGTAGGTTCGGGCTGATGGGCTCCTTTGTCAAACGTTGGGCCACCCGGCTACCGCCCGCCTTGGCCCTGGGAGCAGGCGAACACGTCAAGCTGCCCGCCGGAAACGGCCAGTTGATCGAAGTCCTGGATCCGTTCGAGAAATAGCTGAGGGGACTGGGAGAATGCACGATTGTAGGAGGCAACTCCAGTTGCCGAGAAGATGGTGCGTTGTCAAGCGACAGCGTCGTGGGTTTGGCAGGAAAGCGCCGAGGGGACTGCTTCTACGAAGCAGTGGCACACGGTTCTTCGACGGTCGGAGAAGCGAATTGCAATAGGTGATACACTGATAACGGATCGGATCGGCGACTCCAGTCGCCTCCCACGGTTGGATTGAATCAAGAGGCCCACATGCACGTACTGTTCGCAGACACGGGAGTTCAGATCGTTTGCGTCTCGCTCCGCGGCGGCAGCCGCTATCAGACCGCCCAGATCGGATACGGCTGGCAACGCTGCGGGTGCAGCAGCCGGGGCGAAGACGAACCTCCCCGAAACTACCCCTTCATCCAGTGGCAGATCATCCAGTCCGGCTCCACCAAGATGTTCCTGGCGGTCGATACCACCTGCGGCGATCCCGACCTGGGGTACTTCTGCGAGGGAAGTGCCCTGACAAGGGATTTCACAGTCCACCTGGCCGGGCTGCTCGACGTGCAGGGCAAACCGCTGAAGGGCGCACCGGAAATCGAACTCTGTATCCGTCCCGCCACGGCCATGGCCGGCGACGCCAAGCACGTCCACATGGTCGTCGATTTCGGCAACAGCCGCACCGGCGTGTTGTTGCTGGAGTTGGCCGGAGAGATCAGCCAGACGCCGCAAATGCTCCCCTTCGAATTGACCAACCGCTATCACCTCGACGCCTGGGACGAGCAGGGCCAGACCCTCAGCGTGCCGGCGGCCCGCTGGTTCTCCTCCAAGACACACTGGTGCAACACGCCCTACCTGCCGCCGCTGGTGCAAAAGAAGACCGAGTTCCATGCCGTGGGCGAGGGCGAGGGTCGTCCGGGCTGGTTTCGCCGCGGCAAGAAAGCCAAGAAGAGCAAGGTGGAAGTCGTCGTCACCCCGCCGCTGTTCGACGACCTCTCCATGGTCCGCCTGGGGCGCGAGGCCGACGACGTGGCACAGGTGATGCGTACCGAGGGCGATATCCGCACCGGGCTCAGCTCGCCCAAGCGATACCTTTGGGCCGACGACTCCAGTTGGCTCGAGGGCGCCAACTGGCACATGGCCGACCCGGCCGACCGTTGCGGCACCGGAACCTACGCCTCCACGCTGAAGGGTCCGCTGCTGCGGTACGTGCACGAAGACGACCGCGATTTCCTGCTCGAAGAGGAACCGCCCGCCGAGCACGAATTCGCCAACGACACGCCGCTGAAACCCCGCCACGCCCCGCGCTGCATGATGACCGCGGCCATCTACGAGCTTCTCGTCCAGGCATACAGCTACGTCAACTCCACGGCCTACCGCAGTGCCTCGGGCGACGCCGGGCGAACCCGCGAGATCCGCACCCTCTCGCTGAGCTATCCCAGCGGCATGATCCAGGAGGAACAGCGTCGCCTGGCGGCCCAGGTCAACAAGGCCATCAACATCTTTGCCGACACGCTGGGCAAGAGTCAACGCGCCCGGCCCGAGTTGAACCTCGGCATCGACGAGGCCAGCGCCGTACATCTGACCTACATCTGGAGCGAGTTGCGTCTGCTGGGCCAGGACCCCCGGCTCTGGTTCGCCACCCTGCACCGGGACCGCGGCCCGCAGCAGCCCCGGCAGGAGCCACCGCCGGAGCGGATCCGGGTTACGCCCGCCGGACGACGCCGGGGGCGCGGTGGCGTTCACCGTCCGGGCACGGTCAAACGGCCGGCCGCCAAAGAGGACGAAGAGTTCGGCGACGCGACCAACGAGATCCGCATCGCCTGCATAGACATCGGCGGGGGGACCACCGACCTGATGATCGCCAAGTACAACTTCCAGTCCAAGATCGACGACACCATCCGCGGCGAGGTGCTCCACCAGGACGGAATCTACCTGGGAGGCGACCAACTGGTCAAACGACTGCTGGAGACGATCATCGTGCCGGCGTTTGCCGACGCCTTGGGCCTGGAAGACGAAGACGTGCAACTGCTCTTCGGACCCGAAGTTCCCCGCAACCGCGAGATCCGCTCCCAGCGGCTGAGCTGGATCAACCGGCTGTTCGTGCCGCTGGCCGAGGCCTATCTGGACAACGCAGTGGACGACGTGGGCACAGCGTCCCTCGCTGCCGGCGGCACAGCGTCCCTCGCTGCCGGCGGCACAGCGTCCCTCGCTGCCGGCGGCACTGTGCCGATCTCCCACATGGACCCCGAAATCGTCGACCCCGCCGTGATCGATTCGCTCCAGAAGGCATTCGACAAGCTCCGCGGGCCGGGCTACTACAACGCCCAGCAGGAGCTGGACCTGCTGCCGGACAAGACCGAGTTTGAGGGCGTGGTCTACGATGTCTTCGACGAGTTGCTGTTCGACTACTGCCAGCGAATCGTGGACCTCGAAGCCGACGTTGTGCTGCTGGCCGGCCAGCCCTCCAAACTCAGCTTCATCCAGCAACTCGTGGGGATGTACGTGCCGCTGCCGCCTTCGCGGATTGTGCCCATGTTCAACCACTACGCGGGCAACTGGTATCCCTACCAGGATGAGAAGGGCCACGACCCCGGGGTGATTGTGGATCCCAAGAGCCCGGTGGTGGTGGGCGCGGCCATCGAATTCATGGCCCGGCAGGGCATGCTCCCGCAGTTCAAGTTCGAGATGAAGCGCAAGGTCTTCGAGAACACCTATTACTGGGGCGTGATGACCGACGCCACCTCGGGGATCCGCAACGAACGAATTCTCTTCCAGCCGGCCGAAGACCAGGCCCGAGAGGAAATTACCGAGTTTACCACCAGCTCCCAGCGCGTGCTCATCGGGCGCAAGCTCAACTCAGGAGAGGAAGCCGAGGCTACGCCCGTCTACATCCTCAAAATGGAAGTCGGCGGCCGCATCGGGCAGACCGAGGTGGTTGTGAAGATCAAGCGCCGGCGCGCCACCAAGGAAGAGGAAGAGACGCTCGAAGTGGAGTCGGTCACCGGCGTGGTGGCCGGCGAAGACGCCGTGCTCGACGAAAACGTCACTTTCGGCTGGCGCACGCTGGCCGACGAACGATACTATCTCGACACCGGCGGGCTGGATAATATCGACTTGGGACCGGCACACTGAACGCAACACGCTCACGATTCGTGGAAGAATAGCGCCAGACTTATGGCTCGTGTCAGGTAGCCCCGCCCGGGAGGACGGGGTTGGAAACGCCGACAACCACCTCAACCCTGCCCTCCCGGGCGGGGTTAGGGCTGAATGGACCAAGGCAAAGTTGTTCTTGGGTAACCCTTATCCCTGATCCCGGCACGTTGTTCGGAGCTTCAAACATGGCTCTATGGCCCGCAAAGAAAGAGCAGGACGAGGACCACGTCAAGATCGAGATTCCGGACGTGCCCCAAGCCGCCGGCGCGGATACTGGCGCCGGCGGAGATGCTCCGGTGCAGCTCGATCAGCTCTGCGCCCGCCTCGGTCAGCTCGGCGAGTTGCTCGGCCAGGCAAACCGGCAGGTCCTGGCCTACCTGGTCGAGCGGCAGTCGAAGACGCCGGCCGCGACGGCAGACGACCAGGCGGCCGCCGCGATTGGAGCGAAGATCGACGGCCTGGCGGAGTTCTGCGAGGGCATCAACCGGCAGTATGCCGCCCTGGCCGGGCGTGTGAAACAGCTCCAGGAGAGCCTCGAGGCGGGGTTGGAGAAGCTGGCCGATCGGCTCAGTCCGCAGGAGCCCGAGGTCTCCCAAGAGCCGGACCCCGGGCCGGTGATCGGGCCGGTGATCGGGCCGCCTCCCGGCGACGATTGGCAGCTTGCCCTGCTCGGCGGCGAGTTGGCCGAACACCCGGGGCTGGGTTTCCAGCGACAGCAACTCCTCGCCGGGGTCTTGCAGGGCGACAGGGGCGCGTGCTCGCTGCTGGGGCAGTTGCTGGTATTCCGCTCCGCGCGGACCGACAAGATGCCGCCGCTGTTGAAAGACGTCGGCGAGGCCTATTATCGCTGGCAGCCAAAGAACCGCCCCGGCTCCGATCCGATGGAAGAGGCCCTGGCCGCCTGGCTGAAAGCGGCCATGCAAGAGGCCGGAATCGCCAACACGATCGAACTGGTCGAGCCCGGCGAGCGCTTCGACTCCGCCCGCCACACGGCCTCCAGCCGCGGCGTGGAGATCACGGAAGTCCACGGATGGATTGTGCTGCGAGACAACGGCAAGGTCTACACCAAGGCCAGCGTCGCCGTGCGGTGAAGGGCCGGCCGCGACATGCGAACATAGAATCGGCGTCACCATGGAGTAGACAATAGCCGGGCCGCAACGCGGCCCGGGAGACCACTCGGCGACCAAGTTCCCGGGCCGCGTTGCGGCCCGGCTATTAATCCCTTTTCCGGATCGGCCACCTCAAGTCGCAACCAGCAAGCCCCAAAGACCGCCAAGGGCCTACCCTGTATGAACAGCTTCCAGTGCAAGAAATGCGGCCACCAACTCCAAAGGCCCACGCAGCCGTATCGCTGTCCTCAGTGTGGGAGTCAGGCAGTCGGGCTGTTCAAGCTGATCCGGGGTGGCAAGCCGCCGGGGCAACCGGGTGTGGCGTCGCCCGGCGTGCCCGCCGCCCGGCCCGGTGTGCCGCCGCCGAAGCCCGGCATCCCCCCGGCACCACCCGTACCGACCACGCCCACTCAGCAAGCCCCGCCACCCGGCCCTCAGGCACCGCCACCGGCGCAACAGGCACCGCTGCGGCCGGCTCCGCCGCCCTCGACACCGCCGGCCGCGCAGCCCCCCGAGCAACCCGCGCCGCCGGGCCGATCACCCGACGCCGACCAGACGCGACCCACACCGGGAAAGACCGCCAAGACCCGGCCCACGGCACCGGCGGAAGCCAAGGGGCCCAAGCCGAAGGAAGCCCAGCGGCCGGCCCCGAAAGAAACCAAACGACGTGCACCGCCGAAGCCCCAGCCGCCGGCGTCATCCGGGTCGATGCCGGCCGCACCCAAGAGAACCGAGGCCGCGGTACCTCGGCCGCCAACGTCGAAGCCGAAACCCGAACCGAGACCGGCCAGGCTCCAGCAATTCGCTTGGGCCTATCCGCAACAGCCACCGCCATCGGGCGAGGCGAAGCCGCTTACCAACGCGCCCTCGGTGGATTCGGCCGGACGGATATTCCTGCATCTGCAAGGGAAGCTGGTTGCGCTGCGCGAGCAAGACGCACGTCCGCAGACCTGCTGGGAATACGTCACCGGCAGCCACGCCCCCGGCCCCACCACCGTGGCGCCCGACGGGAATATCCGGCTGCACTGTAGCGACGGCCTGCTGCACTGCGTCAGCTCGGAGGGAAAACAGGTCTGGACGCCGGCCGGCGTGGGCGAGCCGCTGGGATACGCGGCCCCGATAGTCGACCAACAGGGAAACACCTACATCAGCGCCTTCGGCGGCGGCCTGATCAAGGTCGATACTCGCGGAAAGGTATCGCGGCTCGCCTACTTCCGCTCGCGGCAGAAGTTCGACGCCGCGGGAGTCGTCCACCAGGGCGTGCTCTACATCGGCTCCGAAGAGGGCTACGTCTTCGCCGTCCGGCTCGACGAACAAAAGGGCCAGAACCTCTGGGACCACGCGAGCGAACGGGGCCATGCCGGATGGTACGTCCGCTGCTGGCCGGCAGTGACCAACGACGGCAATCTGGTCGTGGCCGGCCGCGACGAACAGCTTCACGGCTTCGCCCCCGACGGCAAGCCGGCCTGGCGAACCGAGATGCCGGGCCAGATGCTCGGCTCGCCGGTGATCGACCCGCAGGGTCACGTCTACGTGGGCCTGAGCCAGGCCCGCCGCGGCCAGGAGCCGCGCGGTGCGTTGGCCTGCGTGGACGGCAATTCCCACAAGATCCGCTGGCAGTACCAGGCGGCCGGCCCGGTCGAGTCGACCCCGGTGATCGGCGACGACCAGACGATCTACTTCGGCGACAACACGGGTCTGGTCCACGCGGTCGACTCCGGCGGCAAGGCCCGGTGGACGGCGCAACTGGAAGCGGCCGTCCGTTCCGCCGGCACGATCATCGCCCCAGAGCGCGTCGCCTTTGGCCTGGACAACGAGACGCTGGTGGTGCTGAAATGCTCGTCGAAGGGCCTGGCCGAAGGCGGCTGGCCCAAGATCGGCAAGACGCTGGGCCAGTGCGGACTGAGCTGATCCAGATCTTGCACGAATCCGGTCGTTTAGCGGTCGACGGCACGTCGGCCCGGATCAGCGGCCAGTCTGCTGCCCTCGGATCTTGCCCAGCGCCCGGGCGGCCGACCGGCGAACCTGCTCGTCGGTATCGCGCAAGGCCTCGATCAGCGCCGGCTGGGCTGCTTTGGCCGCGGGACCCATCCAGCCGAGTGCCTCGACCGCACCGCGGCGAACCTGCTGGTCGGGGTCGACGAGCGCCTGCTTGAGCGCGGGAATCACGCGCGGACCGGCTTGACCCAAAGAGCGGGCCGCCGCGCGGCGGACGTCCGGGTCCGCGTGCCGCAAAGCTGCCAATAGCGCGGGCGCCGCCTCTTCCGCTTGCGAGGCGATGCGGCCTAAGGCAACCACGGCCCGGTAAGGGCCCGGGCCGGTCTGCCGGCGGGTCATCTCCACCAGCAGAGGTAACGCGTTGGCGTGCCGGTCGATATTCCAGAGGGACGCCGCCGCGTTTGCGCGAACCGTGGCGTCTGGATCTTCGAGCAGCTCTACCAGGACGGGGATCGCCGGTCCGGCCGCCGGGCCGAGATCGCCCAGCGCCCGGCTGGAGTTCCTGCGAACCGAGGGGAGTGTCGAGCGGAGCGTCTCGATCAGCACGTCGACCACCGGCTGGGTGCCGGAGCCGATCCGCCCCAGGGCCCAGGCGGCGCAATCGCGGACGTATTCATCGCGGCCGTGGTCCCCGAGGATCTCGACCAGCGGCTCGATTACTCCGGGGGCCCGCGGCCCGAGTTGGCCCAGGGCGTAGGCGGCGTACCACTGCGTGCGGATGTCCTCGCCGGCCAACTGTTGGGCCCACTGCCGGGCCGTCTTGCCTTGCCAGACCGTCTCCTGCTGGCCCGCAGCCGTACGCGGAAACGACAGAGCAAGACACAAGATCAGGAGTGGTTTCATTCCGCTTCCCGCTGACTTGCGGCAGAGACCCCGCTCACCTGCGGCAGCCACACTGCCGGTCACTTCCCGCGTTGAAGTCAATCAATCTTTCTCGGCCTGCTGGTGCTTGTGGCCGTTTTCCGGCGTGCCCTGGTTTGTTACGAACAGGTCGATTTCCCGGTCGTCGATCGTGTGGAAGACGCGGAAATGGACCTTCCCGATCTTGTGGATCCGCCGGTACATGCCGACCAGGGCCTTCAACTGGTGCTGCGCGTCTTCGAGCAACTTGATCTGCCGCTGCAACTCGGACCGTCTGGGGTCCTTCTTCTTGAGCTTGTCTCGCGTTTGCTCGGTGAGACTCTGTAAGGCATAAGACTCGCGTGCCAGCCGCACGACTTCCTCGATCTTCAACTTCCGCTCGACTCGATCGGCCAACTGATAAACTGCCGCCACCTGGACGCTGGCCGCGCGCCCCCTGCCGACCAGCCGCACGCGCAGCCTAACGCCAGGCAGGTCCGCGCCGGAAAGGAAGACTTCGACCTGGCCGTTTTCCGAGATCCCGTCGACCGGCCTGAATCCGTGCTCCGAGAAGGGGCCCTCCAGGGCGGTAACTTGCAGCCGGAGCCTGGCCGCCTTGGGCATCCGCTGGGTCGTCGGCAGCGAGACTCTTGCCAAGCCGCCGTCCAGATCGAGCACCGGCGGTTTCACCATCTTCGGTCGGCAAAGCGGCAGCCAATGGCTCTGTTGCCCCACACGGACCAACAACCCGCAGTTGCGCAAGTAGTCGCCTCGAGCGGGGCCTACGCCCTCGATCCACTGAAACTTCAGCGTCTGCTGATCCAGCCGGATTCGCGCCAGGTCGGTGCGTTGCACCTGGGGGCCTTGCTGGGCGTCGGAGTCGAGGTGGATCAGCCAACTCTCGCCGCTGGGGCCGCGGTCCATCGCGAAGTGCCGCTTGCCGGGCACCGCGTCCAGGCTGCTGCGCAACTCGATCGCACATACAGCCTCGCCTTCCAGGTCGAGCTCCCCCAGAGAAACCGGCTGGACCGGCTGCCCGCCCGACCCCGAGCTTGGCCTAAGCACCGGGAGATCGACGGCCGTTGCCAAGCGGCGGAATGGATCCGGCTTATTGGGCCGCTGCGGTTTCTTCCTTCGTTTTTTGGGTTCCTTCCGGGGTCGCTTGTTTGCAGGCTTGTCCGGCTGGGGCTCGCCAATCTGCCGTGGCTGGTCCTTCGGCTCGTCGGCCGGCGGTTTGTCGGTGGGAGGTTTGTCGGTGGGAGGTTTGGGGCTGGGCGGCTCGTGAAGATCGCCTCTGGGCTGATCGGCAACTATGGGCCTCTCGCCGGGAGACTCGTGCACCTCGACCCCGGCCGGAGCAGCCTGCGGCCGCTTGCCCTGAGCGGGGACCGGCGTTTTGCCGCTGAGCAAGGCGGCCGTGGCGGCCGCCACCGCTGCGACGGCCAACCCACCGACAACCAGGGCCGCGATCTTCTGCCTTCGAGTCTGGAAAACACCTGCCTTCTTCGGCGGGTCTTTTCTGTTCGCCAGTTTGCCGTGGGCACACTGCGCGGGTGTCGACTTGGGGCTCGCGTCGACGTTGATCTCCGGCATCCGCTGGCCGTCCGGGGCATCCAGCGGCTGGGCAGTTTTCAGCGGGACAATGTGCTTCTGCTGCGGCTGGGGGAGGTGCCACTGGGCCAGCACGCGGCTGACGTCCTGGGCCGACTGGAACCGATCCTGGGCCCTCTTGGCCATCATCTTCTCGCAGATCCTGACCAGATCCGTGGGTGCATCTGGCCGCTGCTGCTGAATGCTGCGGGGCTGCTGCATCTGGTGCTTGACGATTCGCTCCGGCAGCGTTCCCTCGGGAAACGGCGGGTGTCCGGTCAACAGGAAGTATAGGGTGCACCCCAGGGAGTAGATGTCGGCTCGGTGATCGAAGTCGGCACTCTCCAGTCCCTGTTCGGGGGCCAGGTAGTCGACCGATCCCAGGATCCCTTCGCCTTGCCCATTCAGCTCTTTCTGGTCGTGCCCATCGAGGCGCGCAAGCCCCATGTCGACGATCTTCACCATGCCTTGATTGCTGACCAGCAGGTTCGACGGCTTAATGTCGCAGTGGATCACATTCCGGCTGTGGCCGTGTGCCAGGCCGTCGGCCGCCTGGCGGATGTAGTCGGCCGCCGTTTCATAGTCCGGCAGTCCCTCTACTTCGACCAACTGCTTCAGATCCCGGCCGTCGATGTACTCCATCACCAGGTAGTAGCGGTCGGCGTCGTGGTCGACGCTGTAGGCCTGGACGATGTTGGGGTGGTCCAGGCAGGCGATGGCGCGGGCTTCGGCCAGGAAGCGATCCAGCGAGGCCGGATCGCGGCCGACCTGCCGGGAGAGAATCTTCAGGGCCACCCGCCGGTTCATCGTAGTGTGCTCGCCCAGGAACACCCCTCCCATACCGCCCCGGCCGATCGGTTCGATCAGCTTATACTTGCCCAGGAAGAACGAGCTGCGCCCGGCCAACAACTGGCCGGCCTGCCAGCGAGTGAGAAGGCCCTTTTCCACAAGGGCCTTGGCAACGGATCTGGGGCCGTGGGTATCTTCGGCGGCAAGGCGAGCGTCGGCAATCTGCTCGTCTCTCAGCAGCCCACTCTTTACGAGGACCGCAGCCAAGTCTTCAGCCGTCTCGATGGCCATCGCCAAACCCCAAACTCGGCGGAAGGAAGTACCCCAGACGAAGTGATCCTATTTTCTGATGATTCTATCACGATTTCGGAAAAAAAGCAATCAGCCGCCACGCAGCCGAAAGGGGTGCCGGCCGAATTCGTCGGCAGGACCCGCGGCGCGCTCCGCACGAATTGGACCTGTTCCCTTTTCGGCAAACGCGGCTGTCTTATCCAACATCTCCCACATCCGCTCGGCCGTCATCCCGGCGGTGACCTGGATGGTCTCAACGCTCACCCCCTGTCGGAGATAGTGTTGCACCAGCGGGGCAGAGCGCTGCTCGAAGATCAGCAACTTCCTGCGGACCGACTGAAGATCATCGTCGGCCCGGCCGGCCCGATCGCCGCCGAAGTCGGCGCCGATCCGCGCCAAAACCGTCTCGCTCGAACACCGTAAATACACTACCACTTTTATGTCCAGGATGCGGTTGATTTCCCGGGCCTGTCCCGCGTGCCGGGGCAGCCCGTTCAGCACGATCCAAGTATCTTCCTCCGCGCCACCTCGGGCCATAAATGCCCGCAGAATCCGCCGGGCGATCGGGAACTGTGCATCTTCCAGCAGGGCCCCGCAGCGGAGAACCTCCCAGAGCAACTCGCGGTCGGCCCTGCCGATCAGTTCGTCGGGCCAATTCCCCCCAGCCCAATCACCTTCGACCACCTGACGCAGATTCGCCCCGAAATCGAAGTGCAGGCAAGGGGTCCCCCACAATCCACGCTGCCGGATAATCGCGCCTAACGGCGTCTTCCCCGAGCCCGTCGGACCGAGCAACAGGATGGCACGGTTTCTGTCGCCGCGAGATGATCTCGTGTATTCCATGTTTCCCGCCTCGACGGACAAACCGCACAGCTTCCTTGTTTAGCCGACGGCCGCGCGCTTCGCAAGCCGGTGCACCTTGCCAGCACGCCTGCTCGCCGGTAAACTGCGGCTGTCGAAAACCCATACGGATGGTTCCCTTATGAGCAAGTACATTCTCGCGCTGGACCAGGGCACCACCTCCAGCCGGGCGATCGTCTTCGCCCACGACGGCCGGATCGTGGCCACCGCCCAAGAGGAATTCGAGCAGATCCTGCCGGCGCCCGGGCTGGTCGAGCACGATCCCCAGGCCATCTGGTCGTCCCAGCTCGACGTGGCCCGCGGTGCGCTCGCCCGGGCGTCGCTCACGGCCGCCGACGTGGCCGCGCTGGGGGTGACCAACCAACGCGAGACGACGATTCTCTGGGAGCGCGACACGGGCCGGCCGGTGGCCAATGCCGTGGTCTGGCAAAGCCGCGTCAGCGCCGGCATCTGCGAGCAACTGAAGGCCGACGGCCTGGAAGATACCTTCCGCGCCAAGACCGGCCTGGTCGTCGACGCCTACTTCTCCGGCACGAAGATAAAGCACCTCCTGGACACCCACGAGGGACTCCGCCGCCGGGCCGAGAAGGGAGAGATCCTCTTTGGCACCGTGGATACCTGGCTGATCTGGCGCCTCAGCGGCGGGAGGCTGCACCTGACCGACTGCAGCAACGCCAGCCGAACGCTGATCTACAACATCCATACCCTCGACTGGGACGATGAGCTGCTGGGGCTGTTGGACGTCCCCCGCGCCATGCTCCCCGAGGTCCGCCCTTCCAGTGAAGTCTACGGCCAGACGGACCCGGAGTGGTTTGGCGGGCCGATTCCCATCGGCGCCGCGGCCGGCGACCAGCAGGCAGCCACCTTCGGCCAGGGGTGCTTTCAGCCGGGTGGCGCCAAGAACACCTACGGCACCGGCTGCTTCCTGCTGCTGAACACCGGCAACAAACCGGTCGCCTCGGCAAACAACCTCCTGACCACCATCGGTTGGGGAATCGGCGATCAAGTAACCTATTGTCTGGAAGGATCGGTTTTCATCGCCGGGGCGGTGGTCCAGTGGCTCCGCGACGGGCTGGGCATCATCCGGACTTCGGCCGACGTCGAGCGGTTGGCCGCTAGCGTGCCCGACTCGGGCGGCGTGTTTTTTGTACCGGCCTTTGTCGGACTGGGCGCACCCCATTGGGACCCATACGCCCGTGGCACGATCCTCGGACTGACTCGCGGCACCACGGCCGGTCACCTTGCCCGGGCCGCCGTCGAGTCGATGGCCTACCAGACCCGCGACCTGGTCGAGGCCATGCAGAAAGACGCGGCGGTCGAGTTGGCCGAACTGAAGGTGGACGGCGGCGCGTCGTTGAACAACCAACTGATGCAGTTCCAGGCCGATCTGCTGGACGTCCGGGTCCGCCGCCCGGTGGTGTCCGAGACCACGGCCCTGGGCGTGGCCTACCTGGCCGGTCTGGCGGTCGGATACTGGCAAGACACCGACGATATCTGCGGCAACTGGGCGCTGGATCGCGAGTTCACGCCCAGCATCCCGACGCAACAGCGCCAAGCTCTCTACGGCCGCTGGCAGGAAGCAGTCCGCCGGTCGTTGGATTGGGCAGAGCACTGAGCGGGCGTGTGCTCGAGTTGATTCACGGCGGCCATAACACCTTTTGTGACTATGCGTTACGGCTGTCTTGCCCAAAACAACGCGCAAACTCGCGTGGGGAAGACAACGCAGACCCATCTCACCGCGTGGTTCGCGAATAATCCGGATTAGCCCCAATACCGTTGAATTGAGGAGTGATTTGGCGGTAGGGTAGTGGCACCGGCGTCTCGCCGGTGGTGCCCAAGTCGAGGCGCGGCCGCGAGTTCCCTCGCACCGGCGAGACGCCGGTGCCACTGTGTTGGCGCCAGGTTCGGCCTTGATTGAACGGGATCCGGATTAGCCCTTGAGTTTGCCGCCTTTGCAGGCTCTGCACGGCAACCTACACTTCAGCAGGGGCATTCGCGCGCGGCTGCCGAAAAAGGGACCCCCCGCATGCTCGAGCTCGTCGATCTCGGAAGGAAGATCCCCAAAGAGACCTACAAACAGGTCTTCCCGGAGATGGAAATCCGGCTGGGTGAGTGCCAGCGTGCGGCGCGTGCGGCGAGTGTGCCGGTGGTGATCGTGTTCGAGGGCTGGGACGCCGCCGGAAAGGGCACGCTGATCAATCGGTTTACGCAGGCCCTGGATCCCCGCGGGTTCAAGGTCCATCCGATCGGCGCTCCCACCGAAAACGAGCGGCTCCGTCCCTGGATGTGCCGGTTCTGGACGGCCCTGCCCGCGGCCGGCAGCTTCGCCGTCTTCGACCGCTCCTGGTACGGCCGCGTGCTGTTCGAGCGCCTGGAAGGCCGCACGCCCAAGCGTTGGTGGAAACAGGCCTACGGAGACATCGAACAATTCGAGCAGCAGTTGGCCGACGCGGGTACGGTAATCGTCAAGTTCTGGCTGCACATCGGCAAGAAAGAGCAGCGACAGCGCTTCAAGCGGTTGGAGGATGATCCCGCCACTGCGTGGAAGGTCGGCAAGGACGAATGGAAACGCCATCGGAAGTATGGAGACTGGCTGGAAGTGGTCGAGGAGATGCTCCAGCAAACGAGCACGGCCTTTGCGCCTTGGACCGTGGTCGAGGCCACCCAGGGCCGCTTCGCGCGGGTGAAGGTCTTCGAGACCGTGATCCGGACCGTCGAGGAGGAACTCGACCGCCGGGCCTCGCAGCCGGAGGCACAGCGTCCCCCGCTGCCGGCGGCACTGCCGCAGCCTACGCCCTTCCCATCGGTGGGATATGAAGATACCCCACCGAATGGGCGGGCCGATTCACCCGCCCGGCAGCAGACCATCCTCGATCGGGTGGACCTGAGCCTCTCTCTCGGCCGAAAAGAATATGAGAACCAACTGGACGAGCTTCAGCAGCGCCTCTTTCAACTCGAGCACGAGCTGTATGTGGCCCGCCTTCCCGCAGTGATCGTTTATCAGGGCTGGGACGCCGCGGGCAAGGGCGGCAACATCAAGCGGCTCACCCGCGGCCTCGACCCCCGCGGCTACGAGGTGGTCCCGGTGGGCGCCCCCACCACCGAAGAGAAGGCCCATCACTATCTCTGGCGATTCTGGAAGAACCTGCCCAAGGCCGGACACATCACCATCTTCGATCGCTCCTGGTACGGCCGAGTCCTGGTCGAGCGCGTGGAGGGTCTCTGCACAGAGGGTGAGTGGAAGCGGGCCTACCGCGAGATCAACCAGTTCGAGCACCAGCTTGCCGAATTCGGCACGGTGATCGTCAAGTTCTGGCTTCACATCGATGCCGACGAACAGCTTCGCCGTTTTACGGCCCGCCAGCAAACTCCCCACAAACAGTGGAAGATCGGCGAAGAAGACTGGCGGAACCGCGAGAAATGGAAACAATACGAAGCCGCCGTGATCGAGATGCTCCAGCGCACCAGCACCACCTACGCCCCCTGGACCGTGCTGGAGGCCAACTGCAAGCTCCACGCGCGGGTCAAGGCGCTGCGAACCGTAGCCGAGGCCCTGCAGGGTGCGTTGAAGAAGGCGTGACCCCAGCGCAGGTATGTTTAGCCGCCGCGGCCACGCGGCGGAATTCCTCCAGCCTGGGCATCGGGGGTAAACCGCGTTGAACAGTCGCCCGGAGCCAACGTCCATGCAACCGGCTGCCCGGCCACGATCTCGCACCGCCCAACTCGACCAACTGGCCGCCGAACGGCTCGACCTGCTGGTCGTGGGCGGGGGGATCGTGGGCGCGGGCATCGCCCGCGACGCAGCCATGCGCGGGCTGCACGTCGGTCTGGTCGAACAACACGACCTGGCCTCCGGCACCAGCAGCCGGTCCAGCCGCTTGCTGCACGGCGGGCTCCGCTACCTGGCCCAGGGCCAGATGGGGCTGGTCCGCGAGGCCAGCCGCGAGAAGCGAGTGCTGCACCGCATCGCCCCACACCTGGCCCAACCACTGCCCTTCCTCTTCCCCACCTATCGCCGCACTTCCTGGCCGTTGTGGAAGCTACGCATCGGCGTGAAGCTCTACGACCTGCTCTGCAGCGGCCCGAACCTCGGACCGTCCGGCTGGCTGAGTAGTGCCGAGCTGCTGGAACACCTGCCGGGCATTAACCCGGAAGACCTCACCGGCGGTGTGCGCTACTTCGACGGCCTGACCAACGACTCCCGGCTGGTGCTCGACACGCTCCGCTCGGCCGCCCGGCCCAGTTTGCCGTGGGCACATCGGGCCGTGATCTGCAACTACGCGCGGCTGGAGAACGCCTCGCCCTGCCCGAACGGCTGGGAGTGTGAGGTGCGCGACGTGACGGCGGATCGAACCTACCGGCTCTCGGCACGCACGGTGGTCAACGCCACCGGCCCCTGGGCCGACAAGTTCCCGCACAGCCGCGTACGACTGCGGCTGACCAAGGGCGTGCACCTGGTGGTCGACGGCGGCCGGCTGCCCCTGCCATCGCTGCGAGAGCTGAAATCCCCCACGGCGCGGTGGGCGGGTATGGCATCCGCACACACCCCCCACCGCCTGGCAGAGGCGGTCGTCATGGCCCACCAGCGCCGCATCCTGTTTGCCATCCCCTGGGGCCAGCGCGTTATCCTGGGCACCACCGATACCGACTACCACGGGCAGATCGAAGCGGTGCGGACCGAGCCGGCCGACGTGGATTACATCCTGGGCGTGGTCAATTCGGCGTTTCCCACGGCAGAACTGAGCCCAGCGGACGTGATCGGCACCTGGGCGGGCCTGCGGCCGCTGATCGCCTCGAACCGCGGAGGACCGTCCGACGTCTCCCGCGCACACCAGATCCGCATGTCAGTCTGCCCCGGGCACACAGTCAGCCGTGGGCACACAGTCTGCCGTGGGCACATTGGGTCGGGCTGGCTCGACGTGGCCGGCGGCAAGCTGACCACCTACCGGCTGATCGCCCAGCAGGCGGTCGACCGGCTGCTGCGTCACCTGGGCCGCAAGGCCCCGCCCTGTCGCACGGCCGACGAGCCGCTGTTGCCGGCCGAAGAAGTCGAAGGCATCAGCGGCATCCTGCCGCCGCCGGTGACTCGCCAGGTCGTCGAACACTACTGCCGAGACGAATGGGTGGTCCACCTCGACGACGTGATGCTTCGCCGCGCCGGTTGGGGCCACTACCTGAGTGACGCCGAGCGGACCGCCCGCCAGGTGGCCGGCTGGATGGCCGAGATCTTCGGCTGGACCGAATCCGAACGAGACGCCGAGCTGGCCCGCTACGCCGGATTGCCGACCTGACCGGGATCGATCGGCTTGCGCCCGTGCTCGGCTCAGCGCTTCTGCTTGCGGGACCGAACGGCCGTCCATCCGCCTAGATCTTCGTTTTGTAAGTTCATGCGCAGTGTTTAGCGGCAGACGGCACGTCGGCCAGAACGCCGAGAGCGGCGCCGGCGGCTAGCCGCCGTACCGGCGGCTGCTAAACGGCCCGTCGCGGACTGCACAAGGACTTACGAAACGAACATCTGGTCCCAATGCCGTTGAATCAAATGTCAATTCAAGGATTATAGAGTGGCGCCAGGTTGGCCCTCGTTGCACAGCGGGGGCGTTAGCCCGGGGTGTGGCCGGACGGGCTTATTGGGGGGTTGCCTGCCCCCGGCCACCCAAAAGACTTCCCTTGGAGACTTCTATCTCCCGTTCCCATCCCCCGCGTTGGAACGAGCAATCGAACCGAGAATTCGTCATCCCGAACGAGACCGCCGCAATGACATATTCAACCGTTATCCTGCTTTCGCTGCTGGCCCTCTTGCTGCCGCTGGGCGCCATTCTCGGATGCCAACGGGCGGGCACGTCGACCGGCCGGGAGGCATCGGCCGACGACCGGAAAACTCAAAAGGGGAAGCCTGCTTCGAAGCAGCCGACCAACCGCCTGGCCGGAGAGACCAGCCTGTATTTGCTGATGCACTCGCACAACCCGGTCGACTGGTATCCCTGGGGCGAGGAGGCACTGGCGAAGGCCAAAGCAGAGCACAAACTGATCTTTCTCTCGATCGGCTATTCGAGCTGCTATTGGTGCCACGTGATGGAGCGAGAGTCGTTCATGGACGACGAGGTCGCCGACTTCCTCAACGAGCACTTCGTCTGCATCAAGGTAGACCGGGAGGAGCGGCCCGACATCGACCAGATCTATATGACTTCGCTGCAGATCTACTTCCAAATGATCCGTTCGCCCCAAGGTGGCGGGTGGCCCCTGACGATGTTCCTCACACCCGATACCAGGCCCGTGATGGGTGGCACCTACTTCCCTCCCCGCGACAAGGCCGGTCAGACCGGATTGCTGACCGTGGGGAACCTGGTATACGAGGCGTGGCAGAAGGACCCCAAGCAACTGCGAGAGAATGCCGATTTGCTGGCCGGGCTGGTGAAGCGGCAATTGCAGCAGCAGCCCGCCGGCGAAACCACGCCGGACATCGGCCTGCTGGACGACGCGCTGATGGCACTGGCCGAAGAATTCGACCCCGAGTACGGCGGCTTCGGTTACAATGCGGCCAACCCGCGGATGCCAAAATTCCCCCAACCCTCCAACCTCGTCTTCCTGCTCGACAGGGCTCGCCGTGGGGCGCGGGTCTCTGACCCCGCCCGGGAGAGGCTGGGCCATGAGTCCGGCCCGGACCCAAGCGACTCCCAGGCCGAGTTGATGCTCACCACCACCCTGGAAAAGATGGCCGCCGGCGGCATTCGCGACCACCTCGGTGGCGGGTTCCATCGCTACAGCACCGACCGCTTCTGGGCCATCCCCCATTTCGAGAAGATGCTTTACGACAACGCCCAACTGGCCTCGGTCTATGCCGAGGCCTACCGGCTGACCGGGCGCGAGGACTTTCGCCGCGTGGTCCGCGAGATCCTCGATTTCGTGTTGCGCGAGATGACCGGCCCCGAGGGCGGATTCTACGCGGCCATCGACGCCGAAACCGACGCCGAAGAAGGCCGCTACTACGTCTGGGAATCCGACGAACTGGCCGAGCTGCTCGATGATCGGCAGTTGCAGCTCCTGGCCGACGCCTACGGAATCGGTGCCGAGGCCAACTTCGAGGGCCGCCACGTCCTGCTGCTGCCGCGGCCATTGCGGGAAACCGCCAAGATCCGTCAATCGACCGAAGAGCAACTCCGGCGGGAGCTGGCCCCGATCCGCGAGAAACTACTGACTGCCCGCGGCCGCCGAGAACGACCTTCGACCGACACCAAGCTGCTGACCGCCTGGAACGGCCTGATGATACGAGGTTTCGCCGACGCCGGGCGCGTGCTGGACGATCGTGGCTATATCGAAGCTGCGGAGACTGCCGCAGACTTCCTGCTGGAAAACCTCCGCGACCGGGAAGGCCGCCTGCTGCGCACCTTCGCCGACGGCCGGGCCCGGCTGAACGCTTACGTCGACGACTACGCCTTTCTGGTCGACGGCCTGATCGCCCTGCACCAGGCCACCGGAGAGCGGCGCTGGCTGGAAGAGGCCGACCACCTGACGGCCACCCAGATCGACCTCTTCTGGGACGACCAGCGCGGCGGTTTCTTCTTCACCTCCAGCGACCACGAAACGCTGCTGGCCCGAAGCAAGGACCCCACCGATTCCGCATTGCCCTCGGGCAACGCCGTCTCGGTCGCCAACCTCGTCTACCTGGCCAAGGAGCTGGACCAGCCGGAGTACCTGGATCGGGCGGAAGAGACGCTCAGGGCGTTTACACCCATGCTTCGGCAGTTGCCGGGCGGGATGCCGCGGATGGCCGCATCGCTGGGGGGGTTCCTGGACGCGCGCCGCTAGATGTTCGTTTTGTAAGTTTATGCGCCGTGTTTAGCAGCCGACGGCACGTCGGCCAGAACGCCGAGAGCGGCACTGGCCGCTAGCCGCCGTACCGGCGGCTGCTAAACGGCCCGTCGCGGACTGCACAAGGACTTACAAAACGAACGTCAAGGCCCGATTATTCACGGCGGAACGCCACGATTCGCCGGCCACGACCCGGACGCAACGCGTCAAGGAAAGTGGGAGCAGCGAAGCACTCGGGCCCTGTTTCAAGTTTCTCCGCTTTCCCTGTTTTCCTCACGGCAGATGTGCCACATTCCGCTGGGCGGCTGCTATTGGGGCAACTTGAAATCACCGATCCAGAGTTGGCTGGTGCGGTCCGGCGTGCGTTTGCTGGTCCACATCAGCTTTTTTCCATCGGGCGAGAAGACGGGCAACACGTCGGCCTCCGGATGATCGGTAATCCGCCAGAGGGGCCCGGGCCCGGGGCCGAGCTTGCCCTGTTGGATCTCGTATTTCATCAGCCACAGATCATAGTTGGGCCGCACTTTGGGGTCCGAATGATCAGCGGCGGCCCAGATGATGTAAGGCCCGGTGGGGTGCCAGTACGGTCCCCAATTCACACCTTGGTTGTCCGTCAGGGCGACCCCATGCTTGCCGTCGATGCCGATCACGTGGATCTGCAAGTAGTCTTTTTTCTTGCGGTCGCTGCGGAAGACCACCCAGCGGCCGTCGGGCGAGATGAACGGTCCGCCGTCGTAGCCGTCCACGTCGGTCAACTGGCGGACGTCAGAGCCGTCGGCATTCATCACGTAAAGATCCGGATCGCCGTCGCGGGTGCTGCAAAAGGCGATCAGGCGTCCGTCGGGAGAGTAGGCCCCTTCGGCGTCGTAGCCGGGGGCGTCCGTCAAACGGCGGAGGTTCTTGCCGTCGGTGTCGGCCTGGAAGATGTCCATGTGCGGATCGAACGGCCAACTGTAGCGGCGGCGCCTGCCGGAGCGGGCCTCTTCGGCCTGCCGGCGGCGCTCGGCCTGTTCGGTGGCTGCCAGATTCGGGTCCAGGTGGCTGGAGGAGAACAGGATCCTGGGCCTGTCAGGCGCGAAGTAGCTGCACGTGGTCCGACCCCTGCCCGTGCTGACCAGACGCGGAGTGCCCTGGGGAAACGGCTGAGTGAAAATGCGGTAAAACGGATACTCCTTTTCAACCGCTTGATAACTGATGGTCTTCATGTCGGGCGCGAAGTAGCCTTCGCCCGCCTTGACAAAACCGGAGGTGACCTGACGAACGTTGCTGAGAAACCTCGGCTCGATCGAATCTTCTGCGGCCGCAGGAGCTGCGCAGGCCGCCCACAGCAGGATCGCGATCCCGAGGAGGATCGAATGTTCGATAGGATGGTGCGTCATCTCGACTCCTCTTGGACAATAGGGTTGGGCGCGAGAAACGGATATCTCCCGGCCCCAGAGGGGACTGTGCGGGGAGGCGCCGTCTGTTTGAGCATTATAGGGGCCCCGGCTGGTCCTGCCAGCCGCCACCCACTATATTCAGTGGTAGTTCCGAAGGTAAAGAAGGGATGGGCTATGGGGATCTATACTCGAGCGGGCGACCGGGGCGAGACGACGTTGGCGGGGGGGCCACGGATCGTCAAGGACGCGCCCCGGCTGGAGGCTTTGGGCTCGGTCGACGAGCTCAGCGCTGGGCTGGGGCTGGTGCGGGCGGAACCGCTGGCGGAGGATATCGACCGGCTGCTGGAACTAGTGCAGCACGAGCTACAGGATGTGATGGCTGAGCTGGGGGCTGCCGGTCCGGAGGCCCTTGCAGCCCGCAGAGTCGGCCCGGCGCAGGTCCAGGCGCTGGAAGAAGCGATCGACCATTACGAAGAAGGGCTCCCGCCGCTGGGGGAATTCATCTTGCCGGCGGGCGTTCGGGCGGCTGCCGAATTGCAGGTCGCGCGGACCGTCTGTCGCCGTGCCGAGCGCCGGCTGGTCGGGTTGTTGCGGGCGGACGAGCCGGAGATCCCTTCCACGCTGACGGCCTATCTGAACCGCCTGGGAGACCTGCTGTTCGTGCTCGCCCGGGCGGCCAACCGCCAGTCCGGATACGGAAGGGAAAAGGGGAAAGGGGGAAAATGGGAATCACAACATTAGCTCTTCTTCTTTTCCTTTTTTTCCCTTTCCCCTTTTCCCCCCTCTTTCCGGTTGCCTCGAATTGCCGAAGATCACCATGAGTCAAGACACACCACGAGCCGGCCCAGGGGTGTACGTGGGGCTGCTGCTTGTTACGCTGACCACGCTGGCGTACCAGTTGTTGCTGACGCGGATCTTCAGCGTCACCATGTGGTACCACTACACGTTCGTGGCCATCTCGGTGACGATGTTCGGGATGACGGTGGGCGCGATTCTGGTGTATCTATTGCCGGGTTGGTTCGCGCCGGCGGCGGCGGCCCGGCGGATGTCGCTGGCGGCGGCGTGCTTTGCGGTGCTGATCGTGGTCAGTTTTGCGATTCACGTGCGGATACCGTTTTTCAGTCCCGATGCGCCGGCGGGGAAGCTCTGGCTGATGGCCGTAAACTACGCGTTGCTTTCGCTGCCGTTTATTGCCAGCGGCGTGTGCGTGACGATCGCGCTGACCCGATTTCCCGGGCAACTGGGGAGCCTATACGCGGTAGACCTGATCGGCGCCGGGCTGGGTTGCCTGCTGGTGGCGGTGGTCTCGCGTTGGATCGAGGCCCCCACGCTGATCCTCGACGTGGCCACACTTGCCGCCTTTGGCGGACTGTGCTTTCTGCTGAACACCGGGGCGCGGCGGGAGGCGTTGCTGAGTCTGGTCGCGTTGCTCGTGTTGGTGATTCCCATCTCGTTTAGCACCAAGCCGACCGGCCACCGGGCCGAGTTCCTCCGCCCGTACCCGGTTAAAGACAGGGATGAGAAGAGAGACCCGCCGATCTACGAACGCTGGAACGCCTACTCGCGCGTGGCGGTGTGGGAGGCCGACAGCAAGCCGTTTGGCTGGGGGCTGAGCGGCCACCCCAAATACATAGAGCTGATCGATAACAAGTGGCTGATCGAGCAGAAATGGCTGAACATCGACGCCTCGGCCGGCACCGTGTTGACGCGATTCGACGGCGACCTGGCCCCGCTGGAATTCCTCCGCTGCGACGTGACCAACCTCGTCCATTACATCCGTCCGGGCTCCCGGGTGCTGGTGATAGGACCGGGCGGCGGGCGGGACGTGCTATCGGCCTTGTGTTTTGGGCAACCCGAGATTGTGGGCGTGGAGATAAATGGGGCCATTCTGGAGACGGTCAACGTCAGGTACGGCGACTTTACCGGCCATCTCGACCGGCGGCCGGAAGTAACTTTCGTCAACGACGAGGCCCGCAGTTACATCGCCCGAACCGACCGCCCGTTCGACGTGATCCAGGTGTCGCTGGTCGACACCTGGGCGGCCACGGCGGCGGGGGCCTACGTGTTGACGGAAAACGCGCTGTACACCACCCAGGCCTGGACACGGATGATGCAGCGGCTGAGCCAGCGCGGCGTGATCAGTTTCAGCCGCTGGCACTCGGTGGACGATCCGAGCGAGGTCTATCGGTTGACCGCGCTGGCGGTGGCCGCGCTCAAGGAGTTGGGGGTTGCGAACCCGGCCGACCACCTGATCATCGTACATCGGCCAAAGGATCTGGAGAGAGAGCAACTTGCTGGGATGGCCACGCTGTTGGCCAGCCGCACGCCGTTTTCGTCGGAGGACGTCGAGACTATCGAGCAGGTTGCCGAAGAGATGGCGTTTGAAGTGCTGCTGCGGCCGGGAGAGACCTCGGGCAACGGTCCCCGGGAATCTGAACTGACGCTTCAGAGGTTGGCTTCGGGCCGGGACTTCGAGGCCTTCATCGAGCGGTTCCCCATCGATATCTCGCCGCCCACCGACGATCGGCCCTTCTTCTTCGCCATGATACGACTGCGGGATCTGTGGGCCTCCGACGAGCCGAGGGAAATGGGCCTGGTGCCGGACCTGGACGCCATCATGACCTTGGGCACCCTGCTGGTGACTGTGGTGGTGTTGACCGGGTTGTGCGTGATTCTGCCGCTGGCTCTGACCACGCTGAGGACCGGCAGGCGAGTGTTACGCGGTTCGCTGCCGCTGTTTGTCTATTTCTGTAGTATCGGGCTGGGTTTCATGCTGGTCGAGATCGCCATGATCCAGCGGCTGAGCGTGTTCCTGGGCCACCCGATCTACAGCATGACGGTGGTGCTCTTCTGCCTGCTGGTGGCCACCGGCTGCGGCAGTTGGCTCAGCGGCGTGCTGGTGCGAGATCCGCTGCGAGGGCCGCAGGCCCCGGCCTGCCTGGCCGTCCTGGTGGGCGCGGTGCTGCTGCTGGGGCTGGCTACACCCCCGCTGTTGGTTCATCTGGACTTCCTGCCCACGCCGGGCCGGATCGCCATCGCCTGCGGGCTGTTGCTGCCGTTGGGGCTGGCGATGGGGATGGGTTTTCCATTGGGAATGCGGGCCGCAAGCCGCCAGGTGGCAGGGCTGACGCCCTGGTTGTTCGGCGTGAACGGGGCCACGTCGATCTGCGGGTCGGTGATGGGTGTGGTGATCTCGATCTGTTTCGGGATCACGGCCGCGCTGCTGGTGGGGGTGGTCTGCTACTTGAGTGCTCTGCTGTCGCTGGTGTGGGCGCGGCGGCGCCAAGGGGGCTGTGCCGCCGGCAGCGAGGGACGCTGTGCCGGGACTTGACGTATGGTTGGCCAGCGGCAAACATACATTTTGGGTGCGCCAGAGTGGTCCCCGCCGCGTGGTCCCGGTAGGAAGCGTTGATGGTCTTCAGTTCGTTCCTATTCTTGGTCGTTTTCCTGCCGACTTTTCTGGTGATCTACTATCTTGCTCCGGGGAAGCTTCGCAACCTCGTGGCCCTGGCCGGCAGCTATCTGTTCTATGCCTGGGGAGCACCGCGGTTTGCTTTTGTGCTGCTGGCCTCCAGCGCGATCGATTACTGGCTGGGCCGGCTGATTCATCGGGAGCCGCAAGAGCGCCGGCGCCGGAGGCGGCTCCTGCTGGGTATTTCGCTGGGGCTGAACCTGGGGCTGCTGGGATTCTTCAAGTACGCCAATTTCTTCGTGGGGGAGTTCACCTCGCTGCTGTCGCAGTGGGGCGGCCAGTCGGTGGTCTGGCGGATCGCGCTGCCGATCGGGATCTCGTTCTTTACGTTTCAGAAGATCACCTACATCGTGGACGTCTATCGCGGGATCGTGCGGCCCGCTCGTTCGTTTGCCAGTTACGCCCTCTACGTGGCGATGTTTCCCCAACTGATCGCCGGTCCCATCGTGCGATATCACGACATTTCCGATCAACTCTCCGGCCGGACTCACTCGGTGGAGAAGTTCTTCTCGGGCATCTGGCGGTTTTGTCTGGGATTGGGCAAGAAGGTGCTGCTGGCCAATTCCCTGGCCGTGGTGGCCGACCGCACGTTTGCGGCCGACGCGGGCACGTTGCCGACCACGGCCGCCTGGATAGGTATCCTCTGCTTCACCTTCCAGATCTACTTCGACTTCTCCGGCTACAGCGACATGGCCATCGGTCTGGGACGGATGATGGGCTTCGAGTTGCTGGAGAATTTTAATAGTCCCTATGTTTCCGAGAGCTTCACCGAGTTTTGGCGCCGCTGGCACATCTCGTTGTCGAACTTCATGCGGGAGTACCTTTACATTCCCCTGGGTGGGAATCGCGTATCGCGATTCCGGACATACCTGAACCTGTGGATCGTGTTCCTGCTCTCCGGCCTGTGGCACGGGGCCAACTGGACTTTTGTGGCCTGGGGCGCCTATCACGGGCTGTTTCTGAGCCTGGAGAAGGCGTGGTCCGGTTGGACCACACGGAGCTTCCCCAGATTGCTGGCCGTGCCCTTGACGTTTCTGCTGGTGGCGGTCGGCTGGGTGTTCTTCAAGTGTGCGCTGTTCGATCAGACGATAGCGGATTCGGGCAGATACATGGCCCGGCTGGCCGACGTGCCTTCGGTGTTTCGCGCCCAGGGAGACGTGGTGTGGCTAGGGGGCGAAGACGGCGGGCTGGCCACTCAATTTCGCACGCTTCAACGCGGCCTCTGGAAGCCGCTGATGGGCAACCGGGAGACCGTGGTGTTGGCGATCGCCATGCTGGTGAGTTTCCTGCCGGCATGGCCGGCGATAGATCGGCTTATGCAGCAGCGAGACTGGCGGCAGGACCGTGCGCCGGTGCTCTGGGCGAAGTTTGTGGTGGCCATGTCGCTGCTGGTGCTGTCGGTCTGCTCGCTGGCCAACCTGCACTTCAATCCGTTCCTCTACTTCCGCTTTTGAACCGGCCATGAGAATCCAGACCACCATTTGCGTCGTGCTGTTCGTGGGCTTCCTGGCCGTGGTGGGAGTGCAGACGGCGTTTCATCCGCTTCGGGAAATGCACCTGCACGGCGTGGTCAAGCCAATCGAGCAGCCGGTGCTGAGCCTCGAATCGTGGTGGGACGGGCGGTTCCAGCAACAGGTCCAGGGGCGCGAGCAGACGCAGGGGCAAGCGCAGATCGAGGGCTGGATCGACCGCCGCGTGGGGTTCCGACCCGTTTGGATCAAGACCGACAGCCAGATCAACTTCAGCCTGTTCCGCGAGATTCCCGCCTCCGCCAATCCCCAAGCCGTGATCCTGGGCAAGGACAACTGGCTGTACGAGAAGGACTACATCGACAATTACCTCCGCCTGGACGTCTTCCCGCCAGAGCGATTCCGGAAGTTTGCCGCCGACGTGAAGATCCTGCAGGACGAGCTTCAGCGGCGTGACATCGCGATGTTGTTGGTGATCAGCCCCAGCAAGGCCACCCACTACCCGGAATACCTGCCCGGCTGGATCGTGCGCCAGCGCGATGAGCTGCACCGGCGGTATCCCGAGCGGCAGTACAACTACGAGGTGTTAATGCCGCTGCTTCACGAAGAGGGAGTCAATTGCGTGGATGCGGTGAAGAGGTTCCGCCAGCAGAGAGTAAAGCAGCGGGAAGCCGGGCAGGAATATCGCTTGTTTACCCGTGGGGGCACCCACTGGAGCCATTACGGGGCCAGCCTGGTCGCCGCCGAGATGCTCCAGCGTCTGAAGGAGCTGACCGGCAAGGAACTCGCGGAGCTTCGGTGCCGGCGGGTGAGCGTGGACAACACCACCACCGGCACCGACAACGACCTGGGCGCCGTGCTGAACCTCTGGACTCCGTGGGTGACCGAAGGCCCCACACCGCATCCACACATCCTGGGCAAACCCGGCCAGCGGAGGCCCGACGTGTTGTGGGTGGGCAGCAGCTTCAGCGACGCGTTGACCGAGCTGATGGACAAGTATCGCGTCTGCCGCCGCCGAGATAGCCTGTTTATTTTCCTGAGTAGGACCGTTTATCCGGGCGGGAAGATCTACCCGATCGACCAGGCAAAGTTCGAGTGGCGGGAGGAGCTGTTGACCCGCGAGGTGGTTGTCATCGAGATCAACGAGGCCCAATTGTCCGATCTGGCCTACGGTTTCGTGAAGGGGGCCGTGGCGTTCCTGCGCAGCGAAGCCCCACCTTGACGGGCGGGTAGAATTGCGGTTTGATGGCCGGACCGGAGTATCAGACGGTTCGCCGCTGGGGGAGAAGAAGTGATGGCGCAGCAGCCAAGTGAGTGGCAACAAGTGAAACGGCAGATCCGTGTCGAGGCACGCGCCCAGCGGCTGGAGCAGGCCGGCAGGGGCCGGCTCAGCCGGCAGATCTGCCGCAGACTGGCCGGCCTGGGAGAATACGTCCACGCCGCCACGGTGATGTTCTACGTCGACATGTACGGTGAGGTCTGTACGCGGCAGTTTCTGCCGGCGGTCTGGAGGGACGGCAAGCGGATCGTGGTCCCGTATTGCCGGCCCGAACGGCTCGAGTTGTACTACCTGGAGGGCCTCGACGAGTTGTCCCCCGGGACGATGCGGATCCCAGAACCCAAGGCCGAGTTGCGCGGCCGGGCGGATCGCAAGGCGGACGTTTCCCAGGTGGACCTGATCGTGGTGCCCGGGGTGGCCTTCGACCGCCGGGGCGGCCGGCTGGGACACGGAAAGGGCTACTACGACCGGCTATTGCGCCGGGTCAGGCCCGATACCGCCCTGATCGGGCTGGCCTTCGAGTGCCAACTCCTGCCGGAGGTTCCCATGCTGCCGCACGACGTCTACGTGCACAAGCTGATCACCGAGGAAGCGGTCTACGACTGCAGGGGTGGTCTGGCGCAGCAAGAATGACCGGGGGGCCGGGACGTATCCGGTCGACCCGTCACGCCGCGGTCGGGGCCTCCGGATTCGATTCCTAAGAAATGTCCGCCATCTTGTTGGCATAGTCTCTGCCGGACGTCGGCGGAGGCAGAGGCTTTCCCTCGTTCTTATAGACCTGAATCGTCTCCTCGACGAGCTCGCACAGCTCGGCAAAGACCTCTTGCTCGTTGTCTCCGTGGCAGCCACCGTAAAACAGCCCGGGGCAGCTACCCACGAAACACTGCTCTTCTTCCGACCACTCAACGATCTTCACGTAGCGCGTTTTCTGTCATTTCTTGGACTCCTCAACGGCCGTCCGAACTGCCTTCTCCTGCTAGAGCTTGGCCCAAGCAAGCGGTTAGACATTCCTTTCATCAGGAGGTTCGGATGGCAGCAGCCGCGCCCCGTGGATCACAGCCAATACGACCACGGTGTCGGACTGAACGCGGTAAATCACGCGGTAAGACCCTTCAACGACCTCGCGAATCGTGGGGTCTGCATACTCGGCCACGACGGGCGGGGACTCGGGGAAATCGGCGATTTGCCTCGACCGCGCCGTGATTCGGTCCACCATTCGCTTGGCATAGCGCGGAGAATCGCGCGCGATGTACTCGTAGATGTCCGTCAGATGGCCGATGGCCGTCTCGGTCCATAAGACTCTCATGGCGCCAGCCCGAATCGGCGCCGCACCTCGTCCACCTCAATTACCCGCTGGGCGTTGGCATCTTCAATGCCCGCCTCGATGCACTGCCGAACGTATAGACGATACATAATGTCGTCCCACGTGGCGTCGTCCGGAAGGGTGTCGATCAGCCGATGGGCCTCGGCTCTGATGTCGCTGGATGAAGTGTCTGTCATGATAAGTGTCCTGAAGCTACCAGGCCTATGGGACCGAGTTCAGTTGCGTGAGGGCCACCGCGCCCCGGAAACAAGAGAACCCCAAGCAGTCGGCATCGCCTTGAACATCGTTTTCGATGGGTATACTGGCCCCAAGAAACTGGACCACGACTTTAGGTCGTAACCCTGGTAGGATAGGTCCAGTTTTGGGAGAACTTACCGCGGTTTTCCTCTCTTCCCGCCAACACTCCGGACAAAACCATTCCTC
>SDBV01000955.1_pt1 | contig 42459 bp, 47 predicted proteins | sample 2277081 | NCBI WGS metagenome assembly SDBV01 (sample SAMN10402039, study PRJNA504765) | marine sediment metagenome | isolation source: marine sediment core GS10_PC15, 223 cmbsf | place: Arctic Ocean: Southern Knipovich Ridge | collected 2010
TATGTGGCGCAGAAGGAAGTTACTGGCTGGCTGTAACAGGCTCTGCAGAACAATTAGAAAAAGTTGAAAAACTGGTTAAAGAAATATCGAAAGAGCCTGCTTTTGAATTATAGTTTACAGAATAGATCTTCCTGTTTAATAATTTATGGCGGCCTAAAGCTTACCAAATAGAATTATATAAACTGTAATGATTGAATGTTCCTTATAACAGGATACTCCAATAATTATTCCCTTTCCAGGATTTTTTCAATCTCTTCCATCTGTTCCGTGGTCAGAGGACCAAACTGCATAGCCCCGGCATTCTCTGTTACCTGCTTTTCTGTTCTGAATCCGGGAATTGGTATTGTTGTCTTACTCCGTGCCCACAACCAGGCCAATGCCCCCTGTACAAGGGATCTGCCTTCTGCTGTTAGTATATTGCGAATAGCTGCCAGCTTATCTAAAAATTCCCGGGATGGTTTTCCTTTTTGAAAATACTGCATCCATGAAGGACTATTTGTGCCCCGAACATCTTTGTCACCCAGCTCTGAATCCTGTGAATATTTGCCGGAGAGCAAACCCATAGCCAGGGGCCCCCGGTTAATACCAGCCAGGTTATTTTTTTCACAAATGTCGATTACTTTCGCATTATCAGTAAAGACATTTTCCTGGTATTGAATGGCCGTACAGCCTGTTCCCCCGGCAAACAATTCTGCCCTGTCAGGGAAATCTGTACTCCATGCATACCATCGGATCTTGCCCTGTTTGATAAGTTCTTCCAAAGTTTCCTTCACTTCGGTAGCTTTTTCTATATCATAGTCATTATTATGGAATTGATATAAATCAATATAATCTGTATTGAGCCGCTTAAGCGATGCATCGCATGCTTCTTTAATAAATGCAGCAGATGCATCCTGGCCAGTAATTTGTTTGGTCGATTCGTCAAATACATTTCCGAATTTAGTGGCAATTATGAGCTTATCCCGTTTCCCTTTCACAGCCTGTGCAACGATTCTTTCACTGTGCCCGGCACCATACACATCCGCAGTATCAATAAAATTAATTCCAAGGTCAATACCGCAATGCAGGGCACGAATTGATTCCTGGTCATCTACTTCACCCCAGCCGACAGCATCTTCACCAGCCCACAAAGGCCCGCCAATGGCCCAGCATCCAAAACCCATGGCACTTACTTTAATACCGCTTTTACCTAATAATCTTTCCACAGCAAACTCCTTATTTTTTAATATACTCCTATTTTACAGGAATAAGATCATAATAAGCAAATAAATTAAACACATGAGTGAATAAAGGATCTGTCGCAGTAATCAAATCTCCTCTGTCTGAACACCTTTCTATCTCTCATAATCATTGGAAAAGGATTATTATCACCAAACGTGGAAAATCCTTTGCTGCCGTTATTAGTATGTCCGACCTTCAAAATCATTGCCAGGCAAAATTGGAATCCATAGGCAATCCTTTATCTCCGGCAGATTTATAGATTGCTTCTATTGCTTTAGCTAATAACCTAACTCTGATAACCGGGAACAACAAACATTTTGATCGTGTTTTAGACCTACAGGTGAAAAACCGGGAATTTAATTCTTTATTTAAAATATTATTATATTTAAATTCCAGATAAATTTATAAATTATTTTACTTCGCTTATTGTAAAATTTTCCATTAATAAATATAATAGTGCATCCGTGTACTATTATTTGTTTATAAGCAGTCGTCCGACCACTAAAAATTTTAGTGGTCGGGCCCTACTATTTCATAGGAATTTCAATTGAAATTCCTATACAATAAAATGACCATAACGGAGCTGTTCATGAATGAAAATAAAGAACAGAATAAAAGAGAAGATTTTAACAATAATTATAAAAGAATTTTATCACACCAACTTAAATCCCCAATAGATTCTATTCTATCAATGCTAAAAACAGTATATCAGGGATTTACAGGAGAACTAAATCCTAAAACCCGATTCTTTATTGAAAAATCAATAAACAGGATAAATGAGACTAAAAGTTTAATTTCAGATTTAATAGATTATGAATTTTATTCAACAAAAAATATTGATAATAAGTACGAATTGGATATTATTTATTTATTAAATACATTAATAAATAAATATATTTCTATTTCTTCTGAAAAAAATATTTCAATTAATTGCGACCTGCCATTAAATACAAAATTGATAATACTTGGAAATACAAAAGCATTGGATCTTGCTATTAGAAATCTAATAGAAAATGCAATTAAATATACACCAGTGCATGGATATATTTCTATTACATTAAAATATAGTAATAAAAAAAAATGTTACATCGATTTTATAGATACAGGATATGGGATTCCTGAAGAAGACCTTGATAATATCTTTGTTCCTTTTTATCGCTCCTTTAAGCATAAATCCAATACCCCGGGTACTGGCCTTGGATTAACAATTGCAAAAAGAATTATTACAACTCATGATGGCAGTATTTCAGTAAGTTCTAAAGAAAATAAGGGAACTACATTTACTATTACACTACCGTATAAACGAGTAGAAAAATCAGATGTAAAAGATAAAGTAAAAAAAAGAGTAATAATAATAGGTGGAGTTACTGCAGGCCCAAAAGCAGGTGCCAGGTTAAGGCGATTAGATGAGGATATTGATATTACCATAATAGAAAAAGGTGAATACCTGTCTTATTCAGGATGCGGTATTCCTTCATACATTAGTAATAAGGTACATTCTCCTCGCGCTTTAATGTCAACTTCTGATAATACAATCAGGGATATTGAATTCTTTAAAATAATAAAAAAGATCAGAGTATTAAATAAAACAGAAGCTATTTCCATAGATCGGGAAAATAAAACAGTAAAAATAAAAGACCTTATTACTAATGAGATATCTAATTTGCCATATGATTATTTAATTATTGGTACTGGTTCTATTCCTTATATTCCAAAAATACCAGGAATAAAGAATAAAGGTATTTATTCACTTTATAATGTTGAAGATGCAGAATCTATAAAGAGGATACTGTCATCTAAAAAAGCAAGAGATGTTTTCATAATTGGATGCGGGCTTGTTGGAATAGAGACTGCAGAATCTTTAATAGAATCCGGAGCAAGAGTTACTATTATGGAAAAACTACCGGACATTTTACTAAATCATCTGGACAAAGATTTCTCCAGGAAAATTCAAAATGAATTAAGCAGAAAAGGAATAAAAATCATAACTGATATAAGAATTGAAAAAATAGTAAATGATAATAATCAAATTATTCTTATAACAGACAGAGGAGAATATTATGCGGATCTTTTAATAATATCTGCCGGAGTTAAACCCAATTCAACTTTAGCAAAAAAGGCCGGAATAAAAACAGGTGATTTCGGAGGAATAATAGTAAATAAGTATCTACAAACATCAGATAAATATATTTATGGCATTGGAGATTGTACGGAAAACACAAATCTTATTACTAAAAAATATGAATACTGGCCCCTTGGCTCAATAGCAACAAAAACGGGAAGGATCTGTGCGGATAATATATCCGGATTAGAAACAGAGATTAATGGTTTTTTATGTACTGTAATGTTTAAAGTATTTGACATCAATATTGGACGTACTGGACTTACATCGGAAAACGCTAAAAAAAATGGATTTAATATTGAATCTATTGTAATATCAGGCCTGGACAGATCTCATTATTCAAAAGAAGCTCACAATATATTCTTAAAAATAATATCAAATAAGGAAACAGGAGTTATCTTAGGTGCCCAGGGCTTTGGTATTGGAGATGTGATTTCAAGAATTGAAATACTTGCCAGCACTATAACAAATTCAATGAAACTTTATGATATCTTTAAAATGGATTTAGGATACTACCCCTCATACAACAATCCCATTGATATTTTACAAACTGCCTGCCTGGTTCTAAAAAATAAAATAAGCGGATTAGTAAAAACAAAAACAATTAAAGAATTTAATAATGAAAAAGATAAGTTTAATATTATTGATGTTTCTCCTCTCTCGGATCATGCTTTTCACTCTATTCCAAATAGTATTAATATCCCCTTAGAAAATATCAGATCCGGAGAAATACCCTTCGATAAAAAATCTAAAATAATTTTATACAGTAAAACATCATCCGGAGCTTACGAAGCATATAGAATCCTTTTATATAACGGATTTAATAATAGTTATGTTTTAGAAGGCGGCTTGAAATTCTGGGAAACATAAACCTGACCACCCGACCACTAAACGGGCTCTTATAGATATTCCTACTAGAATAATATATCATCGCCGGTTTAGTGGTCGGGCTATAATGTTGTCTTTCGTCTGCATCTGGCACAGAGTATTTTAACTCTGTCCGATCGTCCATTGTCCTTTAAAACAGCAACAAGATTATCATCTATTATTCCGAGGCTCTTAAGATGGGATTGATACAAGGTCGGATTAGAGTATGACAGCTCGCCAATTCTCATCGTTATCCAGTTTAAATGATCCTTACACCCAATTACATCTCCGCATATCTCACAAATCTGCAAATCTTTTTCTATTGTTTCAAAAGCCTTGCTTCTGTCGAAAAATGCAAGTGCAAATTCATTGGACAGTTTTATTCCCTCATTGTTTGCAATACAGGCAGCTTCACATTCTCCACAGAATATACAGGTGTCAGTATAATGGTATATTATCCTTTTTGGTTCAGCTATATTTGTAATGTCCTTATGATCAATTGCATCTGCTGGACAAACCTGTTCACAGGCAAGACACCCTACACATTTCTCATCATTAAACTTTGGCTGGCCTCTAAAATTCTTGTGCGGCACATGCGGCTTTTTGGGGAATTTAGAGGTGTAAGGCCCCAGTATCAATGCTTTAACAGCTTCAATTAATTCTCTAATTTTTGGTAATTTCATAATCACTTCTCATTTAAAAAATTGTCAAGAATAAGATTTTCTATACCCATTTCATTTTTTATTTTTTCTGTCTTTTTACGAGACAGATCTATAAGGTCATATCCATTTAATATTCTTTTTCCCTTTGTATTTAGAACTCCAATTCGTTCTGTACAGCAGTAGCAGGGATCTATTGCAGCAAGTATAATGGATGCATCTGCAATCTTTTCTCCTATTACTGTAGCTTTAAATGTTGGAAGATTCATATATGTCGGCGCTCTTACTTTATGACGCACTGGTCTGTTTGTCCCATCGCTCCTAACATAATGAAATGTCTCTCCCCTGGGTGCTTCATGTGCGCCTATACCCTCTCCAGGAGGAATACTTTCTATTTTTGCATCGATTTCCCCGGCCGGAAGATTTTGAAGGCACTCTTTCATTATCTTAATGGATTCAAACATCTCCAAAATCCTGACTATTGCTTTATCAAAAACATCTCCATTCTGAGTAACTATCATGTCCCATTCTATTTTATCATACGCAGCATATGGAGTATCTTTGCGAATGTCTCTGTCCACTCCGGATGCACGTGATGTAGGGCCTAATGCACAGTAATTTATAGAATCCTCTTTTTTTAGAATTCCCACACCCTTTGTTCTTGCATGAAGTACAGGATCATCTATAATAGCTTTTTTTAGCATTGTTAAAGTCGGGACAATTTTATCTATCTTCTTTAATACATCCGGTATGTCTTCTGCTTTTATATCCCGTCTTACACCACCTGGTTTAAACATAGCATAGTTGTTTCTATTCCCCGATAATATCTCCATAGCATCCAGGATTTCCTCTCTTAGCTTCCATGCCCACATATAAACAGTATTATATCCTAAAAAATGCCCGGCAAGACCAAGCCATAAGAGGTGTGAATGAATTCTTTCACCCTCTGCTATTATTGTTCTTATATACTTTGCCCTTTCCGGTACCTCAATAGGAATAATATCTTCAATAGCCCTTGTAAATGCAAAGGGATGGCTTGTGGAACAAATTCCACAGATTCTTTCAACAAGGAAAGTTGATTGATCAAAAGTCTTGCTCTCTGAAAGTTTTTCTATACCCCGATGGTTGTATCCCAGTGTGACATCAATATCTACGACCTCTTCTCCTTCTACTGTAAGTGTAAAAAACTCAGGTTCTTCCATCAGTGGATGATAAGGCCCTATAGGTATAATTGTTTTTTTCTTTTTCATTAGACTCCTCTATCCCTTATTGCTGTTTTATCCCATTCTTTATAATCCTGCCTTAATGGATAAACTCCTTCCGGCCATTGGTCAGACAACAATAGTCTTTTTAAATTCGGATGGCCTTTAAATTTTATTCCTAAAAGTTCAAACATTTCTCTTTCTATCCAGTTAGCACCCTCAAACACTGGAGCTAAGGAATCTATTTCCGGTTTATCCTTATGTATTTTTACTCTTAATGAAATAATCAGATCTACTGTTTCCAGTGTAAAATGATATAGGATCTCAAAATTACCACCAATATCAATACCGGATGCAATACTAAAACGCGCCCCCAGATCCTTAAACACATATGTTGCTATCTTTACAATAGAATCCGGATCAATTTCCATATATAATCTTTTTTCTGATTTTCTAAAGAAATCTTTTGTCTCCTGTTTAAATCTTGATTCCAGATCTTTTAATACTTCTTCTCTTGTCATCTTTATCCCTTTGTCTTTTGTATTAGTTTTACAACGCCGTCTATTATTGCCTCTGGTTTTGGAGGACATCCCGGTATATATGCATGAACAGGCACAATTTTATCCAGTGGTAAAGGACAGTTATAGCTCTGAATAAACATTCCCCGTGACATGGAACATTCCCCGATTGCTACTATAAAGCATGGCTTAGGCACCTCTTCCCATAATTTTTTTAATCTTTCAGCCGATTTTCTGTTGCAGGAACCTGTTACCAGTAGAACATCCGCATGCCGGATACTTCCAACGAGTTTCATACCAAAGCGTTCAATATCAAACCTTGGTGTAAGACAATCCAGTATTTCTATATCACAGTTATTACAACTCCCGGTAGATAGATGAAATACCCATAGTGATTTTAATAATGCCTTTAATTTTATGCTCATAATTTACTACCTAATAAAATTATTTTTTCTTCATTTTTATGCCTTTTCCCATTCCCAATGAGTTGAATGAATAACTAAATTATCTCCAACCAGATAAGTATTTTCATCCAGTTTTTTATCCTCTTTATTAATTGTTTTAATGCTAATTGCATTATATGAACATGAAGAAATACATAATGGTTCTTTTTCTCTTCTATCCATGCAAAAATCACAGTTTTTAATTAGAAACGGCAGATTTTCAGGATAAATAGTTCCGTAAGGACATGCATAGGAACATGATTTACAGCTTATGCAGCGCATATTATGTCTAACGAGTAATTTATTTTTATCTTTTTGCTGTTCCAGCGCATCCACAGGGCATGCATTAACACAATGAGGTTCTTCGCATTTTCTGCATACAAGAAAATAATTTGCAAGCTCTCTTATAGATGCAATACCATTATTTTCCGTATGGTAAAGATAGCTGCATTTTATTTCACAATCTTTACAGCTGTTTTTTGAACAAATATCAAGATCTACAAAGAGTTTGCTATCTTTTTTTTGCTCCGGGTTCATGTTTAATTTTGAATGATGAAGCTGTTCCGCACTGGTATTCATAGTTCCCTCTTTTAATCCCAAATATTTGGAAATGTTTTTATTTTATCATATGTAAAAACCGGCCCGTCCTTACATGCATAATATGTTCCTAATCTGCAATGCCCGCATTTTCCAATACCACACGACATATTCTTTTCCATCGATAAAAAAATATTGGTTTCCGGAAACTCCAGTTCGAGTAATCTCTTTGTAACGAATTTCATCATAATCGGCGGGCCGCATACAACGGCATACCCGTTTTTGCAATCCATATCAAGATCATCTAATATTGTTGTTACAAGTCCCACTTCCCCCTTCCAGTCTGAACTGGAATCTGCTTTATCTACAGTAATCCTTAAATCAAGATCATCCAGTTTTTTCCATCCCTCAATTTCTTCTCTGTATAAAAATTCTTCAGGTGCTTTACATCCGCCCCTGAATAACAGTTTTTTTAATTCTCCTCTTATTTCAAAAAATGTATACATAAGGCTTCTAACAGGAGCAAAGCCGCATCCTCCTCCGATAACTGCAATTTCCTTGCCTTTAAAAAGTTCAATCGGATAAGCATCGCCAAAAGGCCCTCTAATTCCAACAATATCATCCGGTTTTAGTTCATGAATTTTCTGTGTAACTTTTCCAACATTCATAACCGTTACTTCAAACTTTTCTTTTACATGAGGTTTGGAAGATGGAGTAAAAGGAGCTTCACCAACACCGGGTATTGTTAATTCAATGAATTGCCCTGTTTTAAAACTTAATGGTTTATCGGATTTTAATCTTAAGGTTTTAATTGTCGGTGTTTCTGTAATTACATCTGTTACAGTTGTTTTTATCAACCCATAAGGATTTTCTTTATTTAGCATTTTTCAACCAGCCTTTTTAATACCTTTCTTATATCTATTTTTGCAGGGCATGCTGAAATACAGCGGCCGCAGCCTGTACATGCAAATGTACCGGCAACTTTTGGAAAAAAGTCAAACTTTTTTTCGAACCTGTTCCTGAGCCGCATCCAGAGTTTTTCTCTCGGATTGGCTCCCCCTGCTACTTTTGCAAAATCCTTTACCATACATGAATCCCAGACACGCAATCGCTCCATTTTATCCTTATCCTGTTGATCGTATAAAAGAAAACAATGGCAGGTTGGACATATACTGTTACATGCACCGCACTCAACACAAGTTTTAGACTCATCCAGCCAAATTTCCGAATCAATAGATTTTTCTACTGCACCTTTTAATTTATCTTTATCCGGTATATTATTTTCTTCTATATTTTTTTTTACCTGCTCTGTTACTTTATTTCTTAAAACTTCCTGTTCGCTTTTTAATTCATCTGTATTTTCATTTAACAAATCTTTACATTTCTCTAATACTTCCTCTCCTTTTTTAGATCCGGTTTCAATAATTATTGATGTTTCCAAAGGGGATAAATTAATATCAAAATTCTCATCCGGATACGGTTTATTTCCAAGTGCCACACAAAAGCATGTTTCAATTGCATTTGTACAGTCTGCAGTTATTATTAGATTTTGCTCACGATTTCTAATATAAAACGGATCTTCAAAATCATCAGTTTTAAAAACATAATCCTGAATATTAAAACCAGTCAGGTCACATGCCTTTACACCAATTATACAATATGGCTTATCTTCCTTTTCCGGAACACTCTGATTAAAATCTTTAACAACCGTTTCTCTTGCTTTAAAATAAAATGCCTTTAGGGGATCACTCGCCCTTATTTCACCTAACACAAGATCATTTAAATTGTCTGCATATTTTTTATAAAAAAGCTTATCATTCTTCTTTACAGGAGCATAAACATTATATTCTGACTGAATAGTTTTAAGAAAATTATTTAAATTATCATTAGAAATACTATACATATTAGAATACTGCATCTTCATATCCTTTTAAAAATTAATTACCATTTTTATTATATTTTCTATTTCTTTTGCGGAAGTCTCTACAGCTTTACTAACATTACTGCCCAGATCAAATGTTTCCGGCTGAATTCCAATAATTATTACATTATTTATGCCCTGATCGCATAAATAATTTATAAAGAATTTTAATGATAATCCGTGTGTGGAAAAATGCATTATAGAAAAATCATTTGTTTGAATTATCTCGACTGCACCAGGTTTTTTTTCTAAATCAACTGCATCTATTAAAATAACGGTATCCGGTTTAATTTTTACAATTGGCCCTGCATAGTTTTCCAAGGACACTCCTGCATCAATAATATTTAATTTTGTAGATTCTATTAATCGTTCTGCTACTATAGAGCCCACTCCATCATCTCCTTTTAATCTATTTCCTATACCTACTATTACTGTTGTTCCAAAAATATTTTTTTTTAATTTTTCTTCCAACAAGTTTATCATTTACTATTTTTTTCCTTTAATTATTTCTTATCTTCTTCATATTTATCTATAACGCTTTTTTTCCATAATTTTACACCGGATTTATGAGCACCCTTTGATATCGCATGTGCAGCAGTCGGAGATGTAACAAGAATAAAAACCATGCATATTAAAGATTTTATTCCCATAGCTGAAATACCGAATAAAACAAAAACACCAATCAGAATAAATATTGTTCCGAAAGTTACACACTTTGTCCCTGCCTGAAGCCTGTTGTAGATATCCGGAAAACGCAAAAGCCCAAGGCATCCGAAGAAATTAAAAAAAATTCCAATACCTATACAGATATATCCGATCGTTTCAATCATCAAAGCCCCTTCCTTCTAAATACTTAGCTAAAGCAATTGTCCCTATAAAACTAAGAAGCGACCATACAATAGCTATATTTATATAAAAATCTTTTCCGGTTAAAACTGCCATTAAAGCACAGAAACCAACAACAACAATACCAAGAATATCTATCGCAACAGTTCTATCGGGTGCTGTTGGCCCTCTGCCAATTCTAAGCAGACACATAAAACAACAAAGGCCAAGTATTCCAAAAAATATGTGAATTATCATTTCCATTCTTTCATACCTCTTACTCAAATATCCTGTCTAATATATTTTCAAATCGTGCTATAATTTTATTTGTTGATTTTTCTATATCCGGTTCTTTTAAATTTATACAGTGAATATAAAGATAACCGTCTTCCGTTATATCAACAGTTAAAGTTCCGGGTGTTAGTGTTATAGAGTTTGCAAGCGCCGTTCTTCCTGCATCAGATTTTAATTTTGTTTTAACCTTTATTATTCCGGGATTGATTGGCATTAACGGATGAATTATCCGGTAAAGAACATCAAAATTTGCTATTAATATATAAAAAAAGAGAATAGGAATATAAATAATTCCCCATATTAAACGAACGAGTATAAAGCGTTTATGCTTTTGTTTTACAAATACTTTTCCTAATATTATAGTGGCTAATAAAGATACTGCTAATCCTGCATAAAACATCTGCCAGTCTACTGTTAAGTCATTTAAATTAAAGGGCCAGGATAAAAGGCACCAGATAATAAACGAAAATATAAAAAGCAATATTTTACGCATTCTTTCCTCCGTTATATAAAAATACTATTCAAACAAATCTATAATTCTAGGATCCAATTAATACATCAACTATAGGCTCCAGTATAATTTCTTTAATTCCCGGAATAAGTAAAATACCCATCCCGGCACAAAGAATTGCAAGCACAATTAAAGAAATTCCCATAAAAAATGGTGATTCTTTAACTTCCTTAAAGGTTTCAGGAAGACTTCCTAAAAATACATACCTTAATATTTTAAGAAATGAAATTAGAGTTACAAAACTCACCAGTATAGTAACTGCTGTTAGCGCAAAAAAGCCCGGGTGAGCGAAAGCCGCATGTATTGTTGCAATAATTATTACAAGCTTGCTCCAGAATCCATTAAAAGGTGGTACTCCTGCAATTGAAAGTGACGCAATTGTACATGTAATCCTTGTCAGAGGCATTTTATCCCTTAATCCGCCCATTTCTTTTAACTGTCTTGTTCCAGTAGCATATTCCACAGATCCTGAACATAAGAATAAGAGAGATTTGAACACAGCATGATTGCTAAGATGGAAAATTCCGCCTAAAATAGCAAGCCCTGCTGTTAGTCTGGAACCGTTTATTGCAATAAGAAATCCGCCCAGGCCCAAACCCAGAACAACATATCCCATCTGGCTGATACTATGATAGGCCAATAATCGTTTAAAATCCCATTGGCCAACAGCAAGGAATACTCCAATTGTCATAGATAAAACACCGAGCACTATTAAAATAATTCCAATAAGAGGTGTCATTCCTATTACATTAAATAAAACTCTTGTTATGGTATAAATACCTAGAGCCTTGATAAGTACACCGGAGAGCATTGCCGAGATTGGAGCAGGTGCCGATGGGTGTGCATCCGGGAGCCATGGATGAAACGGTACAATAGCAGCTTTTATTCCAAATCCTACAATAAAAAAGACAGTTGCTAATAATAATACCAGTGTATCCTTGCCTGCTAAAGCTTCCGCAATACTATCCATATTAAGGAATCCTGTCATACTGTATACTAATCCAATTCCAAACAGAATAAGTGTGGAGCCAATACATCCAAGTACAAGATATTTAAAAGATGCCTCCAGTTCTTCATGTTCACATCCAAATGCCACTAACGCGTATGATGCAATGGATGCTACTTCAAGGAAAACAAACAAATTAAACATGTCCCGCGTTAATATAACTCCATTCATGCCACATACCATTAATAGAAATAGGCCGTAATATTTATATTTTGCCGTATATTGTTTCATATATGATATTGAAAATAGAGTAGCAGCAAAACTAATCAGATTAACTATTAAAAGCATTAAAATAGTAAAATCATCTAAATAAAGACTGATACCAATGGGAGGCAGCCAGTTTCCAATATTATAAGCACCTTTAATACCTGTTAGCATAAAAAAAACTGAAAGCACAAGTAAGGAAAATGTAGCCAGACTTGCTAAAATATCTGCAAGTTTTTTAATTTTCCATGCTATTAATACTACAATAAAGGCAGTGCCGAGAGGTATTGCAATAAAAAGAGGAATGAAATTGATCATCCTTTTAATCTCCTGATTTCTGTTATATCAAATGTACCATATCGCTGGTAAAGCCTTATACAGATTGCAATCGCAAGTGCTGTAACACCAAGACCAATAACAATAGAAGTTAAAACCAGGGCTTGAGGCAATGGATCTACAGACTCTGCAATAAAAGTTGTTAAATTTGTTGCCCTTTCTATAATAGGCGCTGAACTTGCTCCTGATTCTCCAATTCTAAATCCAATAAGAACAAGGAACAGATTTACTGAATACTCCATAATTGTAAGGCCAATAACAATCTTAATTATGTTTCTCTTTGTTAAAGCACAATACAGGCCAATAACAAACAAAGCAAAGCATAATGCAAAAATCATTCTATCTATTCCTCCTCTTCTTTTTGAATAAATCTTTTTGTATTATCTTCTGCATCTTCTATTCGTAATACAGAGAGGATTATAAAACATAAAAATATGGACGCGCCCACTTTTATACATATAGCAATATTGTTTATAGGAATAGTCCCTGAACTTAACAGTGTAAAACCACCGGTTGGAAACATTTTCCATAAAAAATTTATAAAAAATATTCCTCCGAAGTAGAATCCTAAAAGGGCTACACTTAAAAATATAATAGCACCAATACTATCCAGACTGGAGGCAAGCTTTCTTGGAAATCTTTTTAAAGCCAATTCTTTTCCATATGCTAAAACAAGTAGAATATATAGACATGAAATAATTACACCACCTGCAAATCCTCCTCCCGGAGTAAGATGGCCTGTAATGGTAATGTATACACCATAGAGAAGAATAAATACCCTTACCCATCTTGCTACAGTTTTTACTATGGTTGACATGCCTTTCATTTCTTAGTCTCCCTTTTCTTTCTGGCTTTACCACGTAAAATAGCCAGCGCCCCTATAATTGCAGTAAACAGGACTGTTGCTTCTCCAAGGGTATCATAAGCACGATAATCAAGAAGTATAGAAGTAACAATATTTGAAGCCCCGGTTTCGGAAAGCCCTTTTTCTATATATGTATCTGACGGAATATCATTTAATGCAGTACTTAAAACAGGCTTGCCAAACTCCATATCCTTAAAAGCAAAATAGCCAAATACAATAAAACTAATTAATAAAAAAGATAATATAATTAGACCAGGCCAGTTTATATGTGTGCTTGTTGATTTTACATCTTTACGAATTGTAGCTCGAATTAAAAATATAAGGAGTACAACCTCTACAGCTATCTGAACAATAGCAAGATCCGGGGCATTTAAAAAGAGGAAAGCTATACTAAGCCCAAAACCCACAACACCTAAAGAAATAATACTGGAAAGAAGATTTTTTGTTTCAACAGCTATAAGAGCACCTAAGATTATAAAAATGAGGGTAATAATTATATACAGCTCTATCACCATAATATCTCCTTTCGCTTTGCTTTAAAAACGAATAATATTAACAGCTAATAAAATAAATATTCCTATAAAAATCCAGGATAAATATAACTGTAACCGGCCGTTATGTAATATCTTAAGAAGTTTGGTCAAAGAACCACCTATTTTTCCAAACCATACATAAGGGTCAAACCAGCCTTTTTCCTGCTTTTTGTAGATTGTACCTAATGGTTCAACTTCTTTTACTGTATTATAAAAAACCGTTCCCGGTACTCTTGCTAATTCCGGCTCCAGGTCTTCACCACCAGTATATGTATTGGTAAGCCTGGATGATTTTTTTATACTTCCTATTAAATAGATTATAAATCCGATAACCAATCCCAGAATAATGAGTATTGTTGCTGTAGCAGAATCCCAGACTCCTGTTATTTCCATAGTTCCACTAATATATTCGCCGGATGATGGAATAAGAAAATTGTTTAGAACAAAAGGATAAAATATTCCTATTAGAATACAAAGCAGCCCTAAAACAATTAGAGGAAGTTTCATAGAAAAACCAACATCCTTTTTTACAGAAGTTGTAATTTTTGATTTTCTGCCAAGAAACACAGAATAAAGGACTTTTATAAAGGAAGCTAAAGTTAATGCACTTCCAAACATGGCAGCAAACAAAAAGATTATAGATGCAAATCCGCCATTTTCTATTGTTCCCTGGTAGATCATCCATTTTGATACAAAACCATTAAATGGTGGAACACCGGAAATAGCAAGTGATGCAAAAAGGCATGTAATAAAAGTTACCGGCATTGCTTTGGCCAAACCTCCAAGCGAACCAAGATCTTGAGTTTTTGTTTTATGTTCAACTGCTCCGCCACAGAGGAATAAACAACTCTTATATATAGTATTATTAAACATATGAAATAATCCGCCTATAATGCCTATTGGAGTCATAGTCCCGATTCCCAGCACCATATAACCCACCTGGCTCACTGCATGATAGGATAACAGCTTAAAAAGATTATGCTGCACCAATGCCATCATGACTGCAAATACTATTGTAATTGCTCCAATAATCATCATAACCATTGAAATTATTCCGTTTATAATAAACAACTTTGTTGAAAGGATTAGAAGTAAATATATACCCAATAGCTTATCTATGGATGCGGGAAGTAAAGCCATAACTGGTGCCGGTGCCCCTTTGGCCGCAGATGGAATCCATGTATGGAAGGGCATGCAGCCTGCTTTTGTTAAAGCACCTATCATCATAAGTATATAAGCTGTATATGAAAGCCAGCTATTTAAGGGAACAACTATGTCCTGCATTACAAGTGATTTGCTTAAATACCACAAAATACCAATGCCCAGTAAAAGACAGGCATCTGAAGCTCCTATCATTCCAAATGCTTTTGTAGCTCCTTCTCGTGCATCATCTGTTCCTGTTGTTATTAGAAAGTAGAGACAAACAGATACAAGTTCCCAGAATATTAAAAAGATAAAAAGATGATTGGCTATAATTACTCCAACCGAGCTTCCCAGAGTAATAAGCAAAAATATGTAATACTCCTTTCTTCTTACTTTTTCTGACATAAACTTATAAGAGAAAATTGTAATAAGAAATCCGAAACCGGTTAAGAAAACGAGTATAAGACCATTTAATGGGTTAATTAACAAATTTAGAGTAATACTTAGATTGCCTATATTTAAAAGCGGGGCACTATTATATGCAATAGTAAAAACTTTTGAAAAAATAAAAATATATATTGATACTCCGAACAAGCCTGCGGAAGTAAGAATAGTTAATATCTCTCTAATCCATTTAACCTTTTTTGGAATAAGAAAAAGAAATAATCCCATTCCTATTGGAACAAAAATAATATGCAATAAAAGAACTTCAAAGCTCATACTTTACTCCACTTCTAAAATCTCTTTTAAAAAATAAAATTCCCGGATTTTATCTATTTACAACATTATAACCATGGTATTTTATAAACATCCCCTATTATAACAAGAATAAGTGCTATTAAAGACATTACACCGCAAAATCTCCAGAAGAACTTAACAGCCTGATCTATTCTAAGCCGTGGATTCGTATTTTTTATTAAAATAATTAAAACCAAAATACCTACATACTTTAAAACTGACCATAAAATTTCCAACCCATGAAAATTAAAACCGCCAAGAAAAAGAGTTACCATAAATACCGGAAGAGTGAATAACATCATAGCCTGTGTTATTTTAAAAATTGATAGAGGCGGTCCGGAGTATTCAATAAAGGGGCCGCCCATTATTTCAGTTTCTGCTTCTGCAATATCAAAAGGTATAAATCCTAATTTTGCCTGAGCACAGAGTAAAACAATAATAAGGCATAGTATTCCGGAAATACTTACAGGCGCCTGATATGTTAATATATCTGTTATTTGAATACTAATTCCGGAATTTAAAAAACTTGATTTAAGTATTACTATCCCAATACATAAAAGGAAAGGCAATTCGTATGCTAATAATAATTTAATTTCTCTGCTTGCACCAATCGAAGCAAGTGGATTACCGGAAGCAGATCCACCTAATATAATTGCCAGTGATGGTAAGGTTAGAAGATAGACAACAACAATTAAATCGCCTATAAAAGATTTTCCATATAAATTAGAAGTCCAGAGAATTGTTGACACAATTGTTACACCAATTAAACCTATAATGGGTGCAATCAGAAATATTACGGGGCTTCCATTTTTTGGAAGGCATGTCTCTTTACCCCATAATTTTAAAACATCATAAATAGGCTGGAGAATAGGCGGCCCTTTTCTCCACTGAACTCTAGCTGTGACTTTTCTGTCTATCCAGGTAGAAATAAGTCCAATCAAAGCAGTAAATAAAAATCCCGGAAAAACTATAAAATAGAATACTTGCCATAGTATTTCCATTGCAGCTTTACTCCATTTTTATTTTACTATTTTCAGATGCTGCTAATTATATTATGCCTTCCTTCCTTATGTAAATTAATTATGATTTTATAACATCATAAAAAAAATATCTATTATAGTCAAGTAAAAAAAATCTTTTTTGGGGGGGGTATGCAATAGGGGATAGGTAGGGGGGGGGTATGCAATGGGGGGTATTTAGGGTGGAGCAAAAAAGTCAAAATATAAATAAGTCAATAATCATGGCTAAATATTAAGTAAGCAGTCTTCTACAATCTTATAACAATAGCAGCATACTTTACTTGAATAATATAGGAGATTTAATATATTTTACTGGAATACTAATTTTATTTTTCCAGTAAACTCTTCTCCGGAGAAAATCAGCTTTGAATTTTAATGCATTTGTGAACGGCTGGAAAGCACTCTGCATACGAAATACAGAAAGTGAAACTCAGAGTAATATTATACTTTAAATATGAGAATTTAATTTGACACTTCAGCTGATTTATATTATTCTATATATGAACATATGTTCATATATAAGGAGATGATATGCCTGTTAAAGATCCCAAATGCAAAACACATTTTATACATGATGAAATAATAAAAGAAGTACTTAATTCAATACCCGAAGAAGAAGAATTATACATACTTGCAGATTTTTTTAAAATGTTCGGCGATACTACAAGAATGAAAATTCTACATGCCCTTTTTGTTTCAGAGATGTGTGTATGCGATCTAGCAGAAATTTTAGATGTAAGCCAGTCCGCAGTATCGCATCAACTTAAAACATTAAGACAGGCAAATCTTGTTAAATACAGAAAATCCGGAAAAACCGTATTTTATTCACTAAAAGATGAACATGTAAAACAGATTGTTGACTTAGGCATCAAGCATATAAAAGAAAAGCTATAAGGATCTTAGCTCATGAAAACATATAAACTTAAAAATTTAGACTGCGCAAACTGTGCTGTAAAACTTGAGCATGGATTAAGTAAACTTGAGTGTGTAAACAAAGTAACAGTGAATTTTGCGACAGAAAGTATGCATATAAATACTTACAATTTATACGAAGTTAAAGAAAAAATTAAATCTTTAGAACCTGATATAGAAATCATCCCTGAAGGCCATCATGATGATAAGGACTTAAACATTAAAAAGGAACTGCTCCCTATAATTTTTCTTTTCTTGCTCTTCATACCGGGTATTATCTTAGAAAAACAACTCCATTCCAATTTTAATGAAATCTTTGAGTATCTGGTATTTATAGCAATTTTTGTTGCAGCAGGATGGAAAGTTCTTTTAACAGCTTTTAGAAACCTGTTTAAAGGAAAAATATTTGATGAAAACTTCCTTATGACAATTGCAACACTCGGCGCAATTTTTATTCACGAGCTTCCGGAAGCAGCAGGAGTAATGCTATTCTTCAGACTTGGAGAGTTCTTTGAAACGTTATCTGTTCAACGTTCTAGAAAATCAATTAAATCACTTTTATCAATTAAACCTGAATATGCGAACCTTAAAAGCGGTTCTGAATATACATCGGTTTCTCCGGACATAGTAAAAATAAATGATGAGATACTTGTTAAACCAGGTGAGCGTATTCCTTTAGATGGTGTAATAATAACTGGAGAGTCTTCTGTTGATACTTCCGCATTAACCGGCGAATCTAAACACAGATTTTATAAGGCTGGAGATGCAATTCTTTCCGGACTGATATGCATTTCAGGTTCACTTATTATAAGAGTATCAAAAACGTTTAAAGAGTCATCAATATCAAGGATTTTAAATCTGGTTCAAAACGCGGTACAATCGAAAGCTCCAACAGAAAAGTTTATTACAAGGTTTGCTAAAATATATACACCTGTTGTTGTATTTATGGCAGTAGCAATTGCCTGTATACCTCCGTTTTTATTTAATTTAGGAACTTTTTCAGAATGGCTCTACAGGGCCTTGGTCCTGCTTGTAATATCCTGCCCATGCGCTTTACTAATTAGTATTCCACTGGGTTACTTTGCAGGTATTGGTTCTGCTTCAAGAAAAGGAATACTTATAAAAGGTGCTAATTATATAGACGAAATTAGCACGCTTAATACAGTAGTGTTTGATAAAACCGGCACACTTACAAAAGGAACATTTAAGGTTACAGAAATTGTAAGCAGAAATAATTTTAAAGAAGATGAAATATTGAAATTTGCAGCATATGCAGAATTACATTCCAGCCACCCAATTGCTGTATCCATTAAAGAGGCATATAACAGGAATATAAACGATTCAGAAATAACAAAGAATGAAGAGGTTCCCGGTTATGGAGTAAAAGCATCCGCGCTTGGCCATAGTATACTTGCCGGTAATGATAAATTTCTTCATAAAGAAAATATAGAGCATGAGGACTGTGAGATAGTCAAAACAGTTGTATATATAGCAATAGATAAAAAATATGCAGGTTATATAATTATAGGAGATGAAGAAAAACCCGATGCCAGAGAAGCAGTTGCAAGCCTTAAAAAACTCGGTATTAAAACTGTTTCTATGTTTACAGGCGACAGTACAAATGTTGCACAGTACTATTCTAATAAACTTGGGATAAATTCTTATTACGCAGAACTGCTTCCTCTGGAAAAACTAAAAAAACTAAAAGAACTTAAAAGCAAAAAGAATAAAATTGCATTCGTCGGAGATGGAATCAATGACGCCCCTGTTATTGCAGAAGCAGATGTCGGTTTTGCTATGGGAAAACTTGGAACTGATGCTGCAATAGAAACAGCAGATGTAGTATTAATGACAGATGCGCCATCTAAAGTAACAGAGGCAATAAAAATAAGTAAGAGAACAAAACGGATAGTCTTAGAAAACATATTACTTGTAATGATAATCAAACTTTTGTTTATTGCTTTCGGCGCATTCGGCCTTTCCGGTATGTGGGAAGCGCTTTTTGCAGATGTAGGTGTTACTTTACTTGCAGTATTAAATACTTTAAGATTATTATAATAGTAACAGTTAAATTATTTGCCGTATAACAAAAAGAGGAGGCAGAAATGATAGAGTTTTTTGTATCTTTAAACAATCCACTTTTGCAGGCTCTGGTAGCAACATTATTCACCTGGTTTATGACAGCATTGGGAGCAGCGTTTGTTTTCTTCTTTAAGACAATAAGCAAGAAAGTTTTAGACGGCATGCTCGGTTTTGCAGCTGGTGTTATGATTGCAGCAAGTTTCTGGTCTCTTCTTGCACCGGGTATAGAACTTGCGGAAGAGATGGGCATTATACCATGGGTGCCTGCTGTTATCGGTTTTTTAGCCGGAGCCATTTTTCTACGTGGTTTAGATTTTATACTGCCGCATCTTCATTTAAATGAGCCAATAGAAAATGCAGAAGGTGTAAAAACAAATTGGAAAAAAACTATCCTTTTAGTCCTGGCGATTACTCTGCATAATATCCCGGAAGGCCTTGCAATAGGTGTAGCATTTGGAGCAGTAGCTTCCGGCATAGGTTCTGCTTCTATAGCAGGAGCCATTGCACTTGCAATTGGAATAGGTATTCAGAATTTCCCGGAAGGTACTGCTGTTTCCGTACCACTAAGAAGAGAGGGATTTTCGAGGATTAAAAGTTTTTTCTATGGCCAGCTTTCTGCAGTTGTTGAACCTATTGCCGCAGTAATAGGCGCGGCTGTTGTTATTTTTATGAGGCCAATACTTCCTTATGCCCTTTCATTTGCTGCAGGAGCTATGATATTCGTAGTGGTGGAAGAAGCTATCCCCGAATCCCAGAGTTCAGGAAATACTCATATTGCAACTTTAGGCGCAATACTCGGATTTTGCGTAATGATGGCTTTAGATGTTGCTCTAGGTTGATTCACAGGGTATTATTATTTATTTTGCTTATTCTATTTTAAGAATATTGCATTATAGATGTTTTTTATTGTACAGGAATTTTGATAGAAATTCTATTGAATAGCAGAGCACAGGAGGTGCGACAGCATTAGTACAAATAATAGTACATGTATGTACTATTATATTAAGTTCATAAAAACAGGCAATATCTGCTTTAATAAAGTATAAGGAGCTAAATATGAAAGAATCATTTAAAGCTGTTAAAATAACGGATACTGTATACTGGGTTGGTGCAATAGACTGGACGCTGCAGGACTTTCATGGGTATTTAACAAAAAGAGGAACAACTTATAATGCCTACCTTATTATGGATGAAAAAATAACATTAATAGATACTGTTAAATTAAAATATAAAAACGAATTGATAGCTCGAATTTCATCTGTAGTAGATCCGGGTAATATAGATTATATAATTTCCAATCATTCGGAAATGGACCATTCCGGATGTTTACCAGAAATTATAAAACTAATTAAACCGGAAAAGGTATTTGCATCTAAAATGGGCGTAAAAACATTGGCTGCACACTTTCCCGGAAATACAGATATTGCTGAAATATCTGCCGTTGATGATCTTGGGACATTAAACCTCGGAAAATTGACGTTGAAATTTATTGAAACAAAAATGCTTCATTGGCCGGACAGTATGTTTACCTATATAGAAGAAGAAAAATTCCTCTTTTCACAGGACGCTTTTGGTATGCACCTTGCGACCAATCATATGTTTGCGGATGAGGCAGATGAGGGAATTGTATATTATGAGGCAGGAAAATATTATGCAAATATACTTCTGCCGTATTCAGACAGAATATTAAAACTGCTCGAACAAGTTACAGAAATGAAACTGGAAATAAATTATATTGCAACAGACCACGGCCCTATATGGAGAAAGGACTTTGATAAAGTATTTGGCTGGTACTCAAAATGGGCAGTGCAGAAGCCTGAAAAAAGAGCGGTAATAGTATTTGACACTATGTGGGGAAGTACAGAGCTGATGGCCCGTGCGGTTTCCGAGGGAATTAAAAGCGAAGGCATATCTTCCAAAGTATTACATCTTGCAGGTAACCACAGAAGTGACATTGCCAAAGAAATACTATGCGCCGGCGCATTTATTGCAGGCTCACCTACAATAAACAATAAAATGTTCCCGACTATGGCAGACCTGTTCTGCTATTTAGGCGGATTAAGGCCTAAAAATCTTATAGGTTTTGCTTTCGGTTCATACGGCTGGAGCGGTGAATCTATTAAGCATCTCGAAGAAGAATTAAAAGATATGGATGTTGAAATAACGGGCCCCGGAATTAAAGCTAAATATGTACCGGATGATGAAATACTAAAAGAATGCTTTAACAGAGGCGCAGAAATTGCAAAAAGATTAAAAGCACATTAAACTATTATTAATTCTTATAAATAATATTTTAGGAGCAGGTCATGGCAGATGTAAGTAAAATATTTGGTAAAATACAGCTTGTTGATTCATTTCCGGATTATAAAGTAGAAGTAGTGGATTCATTTCCGGATCTTAATGTTAAAAAGGTTACATCCTTTGCAGATGGACCCGGCTTATGGGAAATAGTAACTTCATTTCCCGATTTTAAAATTCAGATAGTAGATTCATTCCCGGATTTTAAAATTAAGTACGTGGATTCCTTTCCCGGGCTTCCTTAAAAATACAGCTTATTGAATATTTTTCTTAGCTCTCGCAAAGGATATTATGGAATGGAGATTTTCGTTATGCCTTGAAATGTTTTGGTTATTGATCTATTTTTTTGACACAACGTATCGTAATAAAATAAAATCAGGCATAGCTTATGTATTACATTACATTATATTATAATCATGTACATACGGAGGTTACAATGTCCTTTTTAGTTCCCAATAATAAACCCCTGAATACACAAAAAGATATTGCTGAAAATGCTTTGGCTGAGGCTTTTGCCCTGGATCTTATTACCATAGAAGAACTTGAAAAACGGCTGCATAAAGTGCAGGGAGCTCATTCCAATTCAGAAATCACCAGTTACCTCCAGGATCTGCCCCGGGACCTGTTAACTTCCAGCCAGGAAGGGACTGCTGCAGATATGTCCAATTCGGATATAGAAGGAAGAGAAAAAAAACAAACCACAATTCTTTCCAGCAACCTGTTATGCGGTGCTAAATTAAAGCGTAAAAAAATTAATTCAAAGATTATTTTAGGTGAACAGACTTTAGGTTATTCCAAAACAATACTTGAACCTGGTAAGTACTATATTAATCTCACTGCTGTTCTTAGTGATACAAAGATAATTGTCCCTCCTGAATATGCTGTTACTTCAGAAATTCGCACTATCCTATCTGAAGTAAAAGATAAAACCACTAAAGAACCAGATGTAAATACTCCGGAAATTATTATTACCGGAAAAGCTATTTTATCCAGTGTAAACATTAAAGAAAAAGGCAGCGGATTCATTGAAAGAATTAAACAGTTTTTTCTTGATTAACAGAGATACCTTGATGTAACTGCAACTCTTAATAATTTATACAATCCTTTATAGTATCTACTTGTTGACAATAACAAAATGATAATTTAAACTTTTTCAGGTTAACGGAGGAAGAAATGATTAACATCAAAATAAATGAAATAATAGACTTTGCGATAAAAGAAGAAATAAGATTTCAGAAAATATATAGTGACGCTGCAAAAAGAACAGAAAATAATGCCCTGGTTTCTATGCTTGATGAACTGTCCGCTATGGAAAAATCCCATGAAGAAAAGCTTAAGGCGTTTAAAAGTGGTGAAATTGGTGAGATAGGTAATGTTAAAGTTCAGGACTTAAAAATAAGTGAATATCTATCTGATACAGAAATAGATGGCAACAGCAATATCCAGGATGTAATTGTGTACGCTATGAAAAGTGAGAAGAAGGCAAATGAATTATATACAAAGCTTTCCGGCCTGGTGAATACCCATGCAGAAAAAGAATTATTTTTATCACTTGCGAATGAAGAACTCGCCCATAAAAATCAACTTGAGAAAATGTATGAAGTTAATTTTATGCCGGAGAATTAGGTTTTTAAATCCGTAATTATATAAGAAGTTTTAAGCTGATTTATTAGTTTTACAGGACAGTTCTTAATTTCGACATTATTATCTAAATAATTGTTATACGCGTTTTTCTTATTTTCACCCAGGAAATACACAAAAGCAGTATCGCACTTTAATAGTAAATTCCTGGACATTGTAAATCTTTTATTTGGAGGTTTAGGAGATTCAGTCATAATGACATAGTATTCTGAATTATCAGATAATGAATAATGGTTCGGGAATAATGCAGCCACATGGCCGTCTTCACCTGCACCAAGAATCACAATATCATACTTTCCCCCAAAGCTCTTTAATTCTTCGCAATATTCACTTACACCAAAATTCCTGGATTCAGGATTCATAATAAAAGGATGAATATTTTTCTCATCTATTATATTATTTATTAGTAAATCCTCAATAAAGTATTTTTTTGCCTGTTTAAAATTTGAATATTTATCATCTAACGGTACAATACGTTCATCTGTCATAAAGACATGGATATTTCCCCAGGGCAGTAAAGAATATTTGTTTCTAAATAATTTGAATAATCCTGCAACGCTATTTCCTCCGGGGATTCCCAGCACAACCCTGTCCTTGCCTTCCAATATCCGGTTTATAGTGCTAATAAGGATTTTAAATACCTCTTCATTTAATTTTTCCGGATTATTATTATTTAGAGTTTTAATCATTATTTTTTATTTTTGTCCTTAAGCGTGGAATCAGTCTGGAGCTTACACTAATCTGATTAATACCTATTTCTATAAGTTTTTTCACATAACGTATTTCTGACGCTATTTCTCCGCACACAGATAAAGTACGGTTATTTTTTTCCGCGCCATCTACTACAAATTTAATCAACTTCCAGAACGAATTCCTGTCCGGATTATAATCGTATGCAACATATTCATTATTTCTGTCTACTGCAAAAGTATATTGAATTAGATCGTTGGTACCTATACTTCCGAAATCTGCATGCTTTAATAATTCATCTGCTTCGAGACATGCAGATGGAACCTCAAACATTACACCGTGTTTTATGTCTCCGGTATCTATATCTTTAACTGAATCTAAGAATACACTTTTTAATTTTAAGAATTGTTCTGTATCTATTATCATAGGATACATTAAACATACTTTACCATGCTTTGAGCTTCTTGCCAGTGCTCTTGCCTGAGTTTCAAATATTTCATGCCTATTTAATAAAAACCTTGTTCCACGCAGGCCTAAATATGGATTCTCCTCTTTTGGCAGTTCAAAAAAGGGTACGGCTTTATCTCCGCCAATATCCAGAGCACGGAAATAAACAGGTTTATCTTTCATTTTTCTTAGCACATCGGAGTATATTTCAAACTGCTCATCTTCAGAAAGCATTTTTCCTCTTGCAATAAATTCAAATTCTGTTCTATAAAGACCAATTCCTTCTGCTTCCATTCTAACTGCTTCATCAACATCTTTAACGGTATTTATATTGGACATAATCATTATTTCCGGAACTGGTTCTACTATTTTTTCTTCTTTTTCTTTATCATAGATACATTCGCCGTATTCTTCCTTGGTTTTCGGAGAAGGCCATATTATAACCTTCCCGTTATTACCGTCTATTAAGACTTCTGTTCCACAGGAAATAAGGCTGTGAATTCTATTTACACCGCTCACTGCGGGAATTCCAAGAGCCCTTGCAAGAATAGCAGCATGAGAGAATTTGCCTCCATGCTCCGTAACAAATCCATTTATATTTTCCGTATCGATTATTACTGTAAGGCCTGGTGTAAGTTCCTCGGCTACAACAATCCTATTTTTACCACGTTGACAGTATTCCTCTCCTGCACATTGGAATTGAGGATTTATATTTGAAAGAATATCTAAAAGCCTTCTTTTAATTTCACCTATATCACTTGCACGTTCACTTATGTATTCATTATCTATATTTGCTAATTTTTGTTCATATTTATCATAAACAAGGCTTATCGCTTTTTCAGCATTTAATTGCTTTTCCCCAATTATTTCCACTATCTCATCATTAATTGTAATGTCCTTTAATATCATTTTCTGGGCTTCGAATATCTTTGATTCTGATAAACCTATTTTTTTTGCTACATTAATAATAATATCATCAATTTCCTGCTCTGCTAATTCGGAAGCTTTTTTATAGCGTTTTTTTTCATTATCAATATCACTTCTATCTACTGTATATACAGGAAGATTGTTATGCCTGTTTTGATTAAATAAACAGACTCTAGCCATAGAAGTACCTTCACTTAAGGATATCCCCTTTAAAACAGTTTCTTCCTTTAATTTTAGCATTTTTCTTCCTTATTAAAATTTTTTCAACTGCATATGGAAGCATAATTTTCAAAATTTATCCAGTTAATATTAAAATTTGTTTCCGGGATTATACTCTTTTCATAGTATTGTAAGCTGCCGCAATCAAGAAAAGGCCCAATTTTTTTCCATGCAATCTCTATTTCTTCCGAACTTACAAACAGCGTTTTATCTCCGTTTAGTGCATCAATTAGAAGCTTAAGATATGCATCATCAATACTTCCATCAAAAAAGTCACGAAAACAGAATTTCATATTTGTACTTGATAGAGTTAATTCCGAACCCGGTTTTTTACTCGAAATATCAACAATTATACCTTCTGCAGGCTGAATCTTGAATATAATCTTATTAGCCGGGACCTGTCCATCCTTATTAAATAATAACCTGGGAATCTGTTTAAATCTAATCCCGATTTCCGTTCCTCGGCGGTTTAATGCCTTTCCAACCCTGATATATACAGGCATGGTGGTCCACCGGAAATTTTCTATAAACAGTTTAAGTTCCGCATATGTTTCTGTATTTGAATTCGGGGTAACACCTTTTTCCTCTAAATATCCTTTATACTGATACCTGTAACACTCTGAAAATTTCAAAACACTTAAGACATTTTTTTTCTGTGTTCTGATGTCTTCGGGATTTAGGCTGATAGGCAATTCCATAACAAGAAGGCTTAATAACTGAAGCAGATGATTCTGCACCATATCACGAATTATACCAGCCTTATCAAAATAAGCACCCCTTTCCTTAACTCCGGAATCTTCGAAAGCGTTTATCTGAATAGATTCTATATAACCGCTGTTCCATATCGGATAGAAAAGTGAATTTGCAAACCGGAAAACAAGAATGTTCTGCACAGCCTCCTTTGCAAGGTAGTGGTCTATTCTAAAAATCTGATCTTCATTAAAATATTTTTGCAGGCTTATATTTATACTTTTTGCAGATTCATAATCATAACCGAAAGGCTTTTCTATTATCAGCCTTATATCCTTGCTAAATCTTTCTTTATAAAGCTCTTCTGCTGTACTAACATAAACAGAAGGCGGGAGCGCCATAAAAAAGATAATCTGTGAAGAACCGCATTTTTTATTAATATAAGCTTTTAAGCCTTTTATACCTCTGTGATAATAAATCATACTTTTAAAGTCTTCCGGCACATCAAAATTTGCTCTAAAGCTTTCATTTGTGAATTCTGTACGCCCGGAACCTATTATAACGGAATCATTACTTATTATATTCTTTTTGAATATATTAGACAGGGCAGGAATAAGCTTGCTTTTTGTAAGATCGCCTGATGCACCAAGTATAACTATTGCCAATTTATTCATAAAAACTCCACAAATATTTTTTACCCCGCTACTAAATTATATAAGGTATTGATAATCTAATTGAACGTTAGAGTATCATGATATATGAATTTTATACGCCCTATATATATAATTTAGTAGCGGGGTAAATTTTAAGCTTCTGAAAACTCGTCTTTAGAAACTCCGCATTCAGGGCAAACCCAGTCATCAGGAATGTCTTTAAAATCTGTTCCAGGCGCAATATCATTGTCCGGATCACCGACTTCAGGATCATAAATATAACCGCAGACATCGCATACATATTTATTCATTATTATTCTCCTTTCCACAGCCCATGTTTATTACAATATTCACGAGCATAAATATTATCAGCTTTTTTGCAGAATACCGCAATAGGTTCGTCACCCGGTTTTAGGTACTGCCTGTATATTTTATTATCATCAATAATTTCTATCCACTCAATATAATGATCATCAACCATCGGATGAAGTGTACTGCCAACTGTAATCTTATAACCATCATCTGTTTTTTCTATTACAGGAACATGCTTTTCTGTTTTATAGTCTGCTTTCTGTTCCTCTAAGAGATTCATCTCCTGGCCGCAACAAACCAATGTTCCGCCGCCTGCATGAGACAGTGTTACAATATTACCGCACTTTTCGCATTTGTAAATCGTATTTAAAATCATATCTAAACTCCTTTCTAAATATTACCAGTTCTCACCGAGAACTTCAAAATAGGCCTGCGGATGAGCACATGCAGGACAAATATCCAAAGCATCTTCACCTTCATGAATATAACCACAGTTTATACAACGCCATGTAGTTTTTTCTTTTTTCTTAAATACAGTACCATTCTCTACATTCTCCCGAAGTTTATTATATCTTTTTTCATGCTGTTTTTCTGCTACTGCAATTGCTTCAAAGGCTTTTGCTTCATTTTCAAATCCTTCTTCTTTCGCAGTTTTTGCGAAAGAAGGATACATCTCTGTCCATTCATAATTTTCTCCAGCTGCACCAGCTTTCAGGTTTTCTTCTACGCTGCCAATTTTACCTGCAGGGAATGCAGCAGTAATTTCCAGTTCTCCGCCTTCTAAGAATTTGAACAACCTTTTAGCATGCTCTTTTTCCTGATCTGCCGTTTCTGTAAAAATATTGGATATCTGCACATATCCGGTCTTTTTTGCCTGGCTTGCATAGTATGTATATCTGTTACGAGCCTGAGACTCCCCGGCAAATGCGGTAAGCAGATTCTTTTCCGTCTGAGTTCCTTTTAATTCCTTCATATTTTAAACCCTCTCAAAATATTAATTTTTTCCGCTTCTAAAAGCGGATTATTTAAGCTGTTTTCTTCATCAAAACAGCTTTTAATAACTCATTTATACTATGTTCCGGATGAATTCCCATTCTTGTTAATGAAAAATCATAACGAACAGGATCCTCTGGCACTATGTTTTTAAATGCATCAGTAACTTCTAAAACTGTTTTTAAATCCGCATTCTTTCTTTTTGTAAAGCCTAATATCCTGCTTATTTTTAACATATGAGTATCCATCGGAACAAGAAGCATTTGCGGATTTACCAGAGTCCAAACACCAGGATCTACAGAATCTCTCCGCACCATCCAGCGCAGGAATAAATTAAGCCGTTTACATGCACTTCCCTTTTCCGGATCTGCAAGTAATAATCCTGTATTATTATTACATGCAGTTTTAAGATTTTTAACAAATGCTTTCTGCATATCTAAAATATTATTTTTCTTAGCAGAACAGAAAAGGTTTTCCAATGAACCATAGTCCTTTAAAATCTTTTTGAGGCCGGACAGCAACGAGGCAATATGTTTTACTGTAAAAAATCTGTACTTAAAATCTTTAAATAGCAGACAGAAATCTTTATGAGTATGAGAAACAATATATTCTGAAAGGTTAGGCAATTTTTTTAAAATTGAATCAACTGTAGATACTATACTATTCACCCTGCCTAATGCAAAGCAGGAAGCAATAAAACCTGCAATTTCCGTATCAGCAGGATACAAATATGCAAATTCCAATGGATCCGGACTTATATATTCTGGTTTATTAAATTTTACATAAAAAGAATCCATAAGGATTTTTATGTTTATATTAGATCGAATCAATTCTATTGATCTCCATTTCATACATTTAATAATACTATTATAATAATATTTAATACTACTATATTAGTAAAGCAAAACTAACTTTAATTTATTATAGCAAACACCACTATTTAATAATAATTACTATTACTATAACAATTCAACACAATGTTGTCAAGCAGACCGCATTTAAACCGGCAATTCGAAATATGGATTATCATGAACTATTAAATTATATTACATCTAAAGAGTATAAATAATCAGACACAATTAACAGGATTATAATTTAGCGATATCTGATACCTTTCTCTCAATATCACTTAATATCAGTTAATATCAGTTGATATCAATTAATATCAATGCACTCTCCAAAATTAATTAATACTTCAATTCCAGTGGAATTTAGATAATTTATAAGCCTGTTAATATAGGTTTAAAATTCTGTAAATCACACTCTTCTTTAATTTTACTGCTTTACTTTGACACATTTCATGGCAGCAGTAGCACCTTATACATTCTTGCTTAATTATTTTTGCATATTGATTTTTATAATACTTTATTGCATTTACAGGACAGGCTTTTATGCATACTCCACATTTAATGCATTTATCTTTTAAAATAACAGGTTTAAGGCTTGTACCGGTTTTTAATAGAGGTTCTACTATTTTATGTATCGGGGCTAAATCCGTAAATTTTGTTCCCTCAGCATATGATACCGGCTTTTTATAATCCTTTACTATCATCTTAGAAATTTCCGCGCCAATAATTTCAACATCTTTTAGTCTAACCGGAAACATTCCTCTATTTTCCGCTTCTTTTAACACAGGGTTAAAAGCCTGTTTAATACCCATCATTTCGCCTGCTACTACATCGAGTGCCAGCTGATTAACAGACGCAAGTATCCACCCGACCTGTCTCGGATGCCCGGAACTCCCCGGCCCCTCTCCTTCCAGGCCGACAATTGCATCTACAATTGTCACTATAGGTGAAACATAGGCGGAAAGATCTAAAAGCATGCCTGCAAAATACATTTTATTATCCAATTTTGCATGGTATCCGGGCTTAGAAAGCCCCGGAATAACACCAAAATTATTCTTAATAGCACAGGTCATATGCATTAGTACATGAGTTTTTAATTTACACAGGTTAAATACACAATCCGCATTTAAAACCGGTTCTATTATTTCGAACCTTTTTATTAATTTACCTTCCGGATAAAAAACTGTTTTATATTCCGTATTGTAATTAAGTTTTATATTATTCTTAACTGCACTGTCAAATATAGAGCAGTCTTTATATATTTTTTCTAAAGTTTTTTTATTATACTTGTAACCTGCTCCGGGACTGTCTGCAATAAGAGGTTTCCCTCCTGCTTCTTTTACAAGTCTGCCGGCAGACATTATAATTTCCGGATGAGTCGTAACAGCCTTCTCCGGTTCTGTTCCCTGAAGAAGATTCGGTTTTAAAATAACTTTTTCACCCTTTTTTACAAATAAAGATATACCGCCCATCATTTTAAAAAGCTCTTTGAGCTTTAAATCAACATATTTATAGTCTGAGCACTTAACTGCGTAAACTTTGTTATTGTTTGTCATTGTTTTCCTTTAGGCGATAAAAAATACTGTGAATTTGTGCTCTCATAACTTAAGTAACCAGAAAATCATTTTCTAAAATAACTCACCATTATTATCAAAATTATAATTATATTCCGTACCATCAATTGTAAATATATAATTCCCTTCATAGTAATATATTGATGCAACAACATTACGGCCGGGAGCCCCTGCAGTAATGGCTTTTTGCCATATATCATAAAAGGATATAGGATTATTATAAGTTTTATATTTTGACAGCAATCTATTCGCTTCTTCCAGATCATAGATGCCGCCGCCTACAGCTCTTTCCATTCCCGCATCATATTCATCGTAGTCTTCATCATCAACGGAATAACTTTCCCAATGAGGATTTTCTACAATAACAGAAACATATTCCCAGTAGGGAACTTGTGCAGCTGTTAACTCATTTTTTACTCCCAATGGAGTGGTTGTTTCTGTATATTTCTGTCCTTCTGTAATGCAAGGAATAATAAATAGATACTGAACATAAGGGCCGTAGTCTTCATTTAAATTTAAGGTGCCATCCGGTTTTACATATCTTGCATATAAATTAACCAGCATGGCTCCATCTCCTGCATATTCAGCTACTTCTGGAAGGCTTTCTATTGGGTCAAATTGCTCGATTTTGCCCGGGACATCCATTGTGTTCTTTTTGCACCCAATAAAAAAAAGAATACAGATTATTTGAAATGTTACGAATAATCTAATATTTTTTTTCATTTTCTATAAACCTCCACGATACCTGCCTCCTATTTAATCGATTTTATTTTCCCAGACATAAAACGGACATCTGTTTTTAAACCAGTTCTTTAAGCCTTACTCTTTTATTCGTAAAACATTCAATTTCGGGCTTTTGCCATAATTATGCTGTTAATTTTAATATCTTTGATTCCATTTTCTTTGCATCTTATAATTTCAAAAAGTTTTTTCTATAAAACATACATTTAAAACATATTTATACCGTATAAGCATAACACATTTTCATTATTCGATAGAAGAATTTTTATTATAAACGAGGAATGAACGAACAGTATGTATTACTACAAAAAGTAACGATATAATTAAATAAATACTAAAATTATAACCTAAATCGAAAATCATTTTTTGGCCTATAAGACTAATTCCTGATAACCAGATTATTGTTGTATAGGCCGGAGCCATAAATCCCAGCATACTTTTACTCCATACTGTTTCAGGAAAATATATCTGCATAATCCACGACATAAAATACAATATTATTCCAGCCACATATATAATTAAACCTGTACATTGAATTGATGAGCTTAATGCCAGCTTTAAAAAGAGAGGAAAAATAAATGTAAATATTCTCAAAATATTTTCAACTACTTTTATTCCCTTCGGTATATTATCCCATTTCTTATTCTGATATAAATCCGGCAGTTTCTTATAAAATATTAAATTCCAGATTAAAACAGGAAGAAGCAGAATAAAACAATTTAATAAATAACTAAATAATAACTGAATCAATAAAAACACCTCTTGCCATTCTATACATTACAACATCCTTTTTCAATTCCAAAGTATCAGTCTATAAGTATATATACATCAATTTTTATTGTGAAAGTATACTGAGATCTTTTTTATCATACTTATTTGAACCTGATAATGATTTTTTATATTTCCAGCAATTTATTTACAGTTTTCCAGTTTAAGGTAGTTGCGGAAACATTCAGTTTTTTCTCAAAATAATTATTTGATAATTTTGTTCTACCATAACCATCAGGACAGAATAAATATATTACATAATCATATACGGAAATATTATTTACAGCAATAATATTTTCAAAATTCAGTAATCAATTAACATCCTTACTCAAATGTTATATACTCTCCACTTATGGATAGCAAGCATTATCAATCCGGATATATTTATGCAATACTGGCATATTTTTTATGGGGTTTAAGCCCAATATTCTGGAAGCAACTGCAACATCTGCCAACTACAGAAATACTTATATACCGTATTTTCTGTTCTTTCATTTTTATCTGGATTTATATTTTAATTTTTAAAATAAAAATTGATTTTAAAACTCTGAAAAAAAAATGGTTATATGTTTTTATATCCAGTCTTCTTTTAACATCAAACTGGATTATATATATATTTGCTGTTAATAATGGTTTCCTGCAGGATGCCAGTCTGGGGTACTATATAAATCCCCTTATCAGCATTTTTCTGGGCATGCTGTTTTTAAAAGAAAAATTAAAGAAAGCAGAATGGGCTGCACTTATTTGCGCCGGGCTTGGAGTTGTTTATTTATCAATACAATTAGAAGGTATTCCCTGGATTAGTTTTGCTTTAGCACTCTCCTTCGGAACATACGGATTATTAAAAAAACGTTCGTCATTTACTTCCTTACCCGGATTAACAATGGAACTGACTTTCATCCTTCCAATTTTACTGGTATTCTTTTTTTTAGGATCGGAAGGTGTTAATACTATACAAAATAGAATCGAAAATGTATCTTTATTAACTGTTATTTTAATTATTTTAACAGGGCCTATTACAATAATTCCTTTAGTATTATTCGGGAAATCCGTAGGAAGAATTAAATTGTCTGCAATTGGTTTTCTTCAATTCATAGCCCCAACTTTAATGCTGATAATCAGTATTTTACTTTTCAAGGAGCCGTTTCCAATAGAAAAGCTGCCGGGATTTATCATGGTCTGGGCAGCTCTGATAATTTATATTGTAATAAGTTTTAATAAAACAAAGAATTGAAATATTTTATACCTTTATTAACCTTTGAATATTAAGGTTTTGATTTGCCTATCGCCTGGATAAAGCATTATGGAATGGAACGTGTATTCTATAATGCACCCGGGCACAGCACCGGACAGATAAAAAATAAAACTTATAGAATAGATCCGCACTTTTAGTTCTTCCCCCCACCAAAAAGAAGCATTTTGCACCCACAGGGCATAATAATGGTGTTAAAAATTGGAATTCTGCTTTCAAGCAACAATATTTCTTTAACATCGCAATTTGCTTCTTTAGTATCACTAATTGACTAACCAACAACCAAGATGATATAAGAATTGTTATGGTAGAAATCAATAATTTTAGTATTAATAATCCGAGATTCCAGGCATTATTAAGTAGACAAAACGAAGTATCCCCGGACATTCTTGAAACTGTAGCTTCAATTTTAAATGATGTGCGGAAAAACGGTGATAAAGCATTATTCAAATATATGAAGAAATTCGATAATATAGATCTTTATAAAACAAATATTATTGTAACTGACGCGGAATTTGAAAAAGCCAGGAAGTCAGTAAATGACGATTTTAAAAATGCTTTAAAACAAGCATGCGATAATCTTTTAAAATACCATCAATTTCAATTACAAAAATCTTATAAAGTAGATTATCCGGACGGAGTAAAATTAGAACGAGTTTACAAACCAATTGAACATGCGGGAGTGACTGTTCCTGCGGGAATGGCACCCTTAAGCTCAACATTATATATGAACCTAATTCCCGCGATAGTAGCAGGAGTTCCCGAAATAAGTATAATAGCTGCTCCAAAGAATAATACAATAGACGATGCTATTCTCTACATTGCAGATTACCTTGAAATAAAAAATGTATATAAAATTTCCGGAGCGCAGGGAATAGCAGCATTAGCATTCGGCACAGAAACAATTTCTCCTGTAGACATGATTGCAGGGCCCGGAAACGTGTATGTACGAACAGCAAAAAGGCTGGTCTACGGCAATGTAGGTATAGACTCTCTTGCAGGGCCTTCGGAAATAGCAATTATTGCGGATGACACTGCAAATCCTGAATTTGTTGCCGCGGACATGCTTTCACAAGCAGAACACGGTACAGGCTTAGAAGCAAGTATTGTTTTCTGTTTAAACCAGGAAAAAGCAGAAGAAATTAAAAATAACATACTCAGGCTCATAGTAAAAAATGATTTAGAAGGCGCTGTATCAAAGTCTTTAAGGGAATACGGAAATATTTTTATTGTTAATTCCCTGGATGAAGCTGTAAATGCAATTAATATTCTGGCGCCGGAACATGCTGAAATCCTTACAGAAGATCCGGAAGAACTTATTCCCTATATTACAAATGCAGGCGCGATATTTGCAGGAGAGTACAGCCCGGAACCTGTTGGAGATTATTACTGCGGCACTAACCATGTGTTGCCAACAGGCGGTACTGCGCGGTTTTCTTCCGGTTTATCTGTTCACAATTTTATTAGAAGCCACAGCATTATACGTTATACTAAAGATGCTCTTAATAAAAACCATGAAGCAATTATAAAACTAGCAAATACAGAGGGAATGAAAGCTCATGCATTATCTGTAGAAGTCCGTATGAAAACTGAATAATTAATTATATAATTTTTTTTGCCCATGATAAAAATCCCTTAGACACCTTTACCATCACAAGGGGTTTTTTACAGTTTTGGGCTATCGTTTCTTCCGGAGTAACTCTATGAAATCGTTGCAAATGTATTTCTTTTATACCAAGCACAACGAGATCAAAGCCTTCGAATGCGACAAATGTAAAACCCATCGTTATAAGTATTTTCGGCCAGCCTAAAGGAAGAAATGGTGTAAAGTTATTTAATCTTTCCGGTTCCTTTATCGCAACTACAATACCTGCAATACCTATAAAAATCATAAAAAGTGTTTGAGCTATAGTTATTATTACCCCGATCTTTCCTGTTTCAGAGGCTCCACGGAAATTTATATATATGAATATAAGAGCAATAATTACTGCAAATGCTTTAATTGCAAAATCAATTCAATTAATTCCCAATATTTGAGCAGGGATCCAATCCACATAACCAATCTTATTTAGAAAATCTATAGAATAATATGAAAAAGTATAAGCATACATACTTCCTGCTATGCTTGAAGCAAACCATTCCATCCAGCCTGCAAGAAAGCTGGTCTTTCTTCCGAATCAAATGCGGGCAAAATTATAAGCACCGCCTGCCTTAGGAATTGCAGATGACAGCTCTGCATAGGACATCGCGGTAAATAAAGCAAGAAGCATAATTAAAACTGAAAGTTAATATCACTCCACCGGGGCCGGATTCACGTATAGAATTACCTATCCCTAAGAAAACCCCTGCACCAATCATCATGCCGAGGCCCATTGCTGTAATCTGGAACAGAGAGAGTTCCCTTGAAAGTTCCGTAGTCAGATTATTTTTTTCAGACATAATTACCTTAATTAATGGAGTTCTTTTATAATTTCGCGAAGGTTCTTTAAATTTTTCTTAGACATTTTTGTAATAGTCCGGTTACTGTATATTAAAATCAAACTTGAAAATAAAATTGCTAAAATACTTAAAATTATTCCTAAAACCATATTTTTCCTTTGATTTAATATTGTTTTATAATTAATTAATACATTACAGTTAACCAAATTTAGTGTCAAGAATAATATTTATAAACCAGCAATTTGCGGTGTTAATGCTTTTGCATATAATCATGCTGCAAAATACATACCTTATGCCGGCAGCATGTTTTTCCGCCTGAGTGCAGTATTATATTTTTAACCTCGCAAAATGCTTATTTCTGGTGGGGGAGAGTACCTGAAGTGCGGATCTATTCTATAAGTTATTAATATTTTTATTATTTCATTCTGATTTTACAAGACTGCGCATTAAGTTTTTCTGCTTCTCTTTAATACGGCCTAAAGCCATGGCAAGTATTACACACAAAGCAATACCACATCATAAATTTATTCATAATACCTTTTCATATAGTGCTAAATCTTCATTCTGAACAACTACTAAGCCAGCATTTTTAAATCCAAGCAGCTGATAATAACCTCGAAGCACAAGTGAATCAACTCCGCAGTCTAACCTTAAATATTTTTTATTCTTTTTTCTGCAGTATTCTTCTATCCATTCTAAAATAGCTCTGCCAACATTTTTAGCTTTTAAACTACTTAACCTTGTTAAAGAATGAATATATCCAGCTTCATCATTTTTCTCTCCCCAGAATATCTTATCCTCCCATAGCAGCCTGAAGCAGCCTATTACCTCATTTTCGTATTTAACCAAATAGAATTCATTATTATCGAAACCAGTTTTTATCCAGTTCTTAAATTCCTCCGGAGGATCATGCCAGTTCTGCCAGTAATCTATACCTTTTCCTTCCAGCCATTCGGCAGCATTTTTTAGTAATTGGAATATAATATTGATATCCTGTTCTTTTGCTTTATTTATTTCCAGATCTTCTTTATGCAATGAAAGCATAGCCCGCATTTCCTTTCCGCTTAATTTTCCATTTATTCTGTAAACATTCAGGCCTGATATTTCCGATAATTTTTCCAATCAATCTGTTAAAATAAACAAACAGTAAAAGCAAATCATTAAAATCCATACTATTATGGTTCTCTATTTTAAGCCAATCATCAGTTTTATAGTCCGGATAGTTAAGGAGATCTTCAAGCTGCATCCTAACAAATCTCTGATGATTATTTGAAGCAGAATCTATAAGATGCCCTATTATCTGTTTTAAAGACCATTTATCCTCTGCTAAATTAATGCCTGTTAATTTTTCATCCAGATTCTTAAACTCTGTATAAAAATCATTTATAATTTTATTAAAATTCATATATTGATGATAAAATATATATCATTTTATATCAACAAATTATTATTTGATTTTTTTCAACTGATATTTGTTATTTAAAAAGGTAATTTATCCGGAAGATTTTACTATTCTTAAGTTTCCCGGTGTATTCACAATGTCCTCTACTGTTCCAACAATCCCTTTAATGTCCATTTTATACATTTCCAGTAATTCCTGCCTTGTTGCATGAGGAGGAAATACATCTGTAACACCGAGTATTTTATATATCTTTTTTACTTTTATTTGATTTAATAATGCTGATATCTCCTGGCCTATGCCGCCATTAATAATACCTTCTTCTACCATAACTATTACGGAATACCGCTTTAAAATACTTATTAAAAATTCTTTATCCAGAGGTTTTATAAAGCGGAGATTATAAACATCTGTTAAAATATTATTTAAAGTAAGCCTATCAGCAGCATCAACGACCTCATTTAAAGTACCGCCTAAGGTCATTATTAAAACATCACCTTTTCTTTTTCTTACAAAAATCCCCCGCCCTTCCTTAATTTCTTCTAATAATTCATCACCTAACAATGTACAAGCTGCTTTTGGATAACGAATCATTACAGGGCCGTTCTTTTTAAAAGCATAATCAAACATAAGTTCCATTTCATTATCATTACCAGGAGATAAAAAGCAGACATTCGGCACAGATTTAAAAAGAGCAATATCAAAAATACCCTGATGTGTTTCTCCATCACCGTCTACAAGCCCTGCCCTGTCCATGGCAATTACTACAGAAAGGTTGGGGATAGCAATGTCATGAATTACCTGATCTACCGCTCTCTGCATAAATGTAGAATATACAGCAACAACAGGTTTTGAACCTGCGATTGCAAGCCCCGATGCAAAAGTTAAAGCATGCTGTTCTGTTATACCTACATCAAAAAACCTCTCCGGATAACGCATGCTGAATAGTGATAATCCTGTCCCGTCTGCCATAGCAGCAGTTATTGCCACAATCCTCATATCCTTTTGCGCGAGGCTGGTTATTGTTTTAGAAAAAGAATTTGTAAATGTAAGCTCTACTTTTTTTTCCAGCTTACCGTCTACAATCGAAAAACCGCCTACTCCATGATAGAGACTCGGATTCCATTCAGCATGACTGTAGCCTTTCCCCTTTTGTGTTATCACATGAACAACAACAGGCTTTTTAGTTTCCTTTACCTTTCTAAATGTTGTTTTAAGTTTAGTAAGATTATGGCCGTCTACAGGACCTATATATTCAAAACCAAGATCAGAAAAAAGATTTTCCCTGTACAGTATAGCCTTTAAGGCTTTTTTCATCTTAATAATAGAGTTAAGCGCATACTTCCCTACTACAGGTATTTTAACTACAGCAGAATCGAAACTCTGCTGGAAAGTACGGTAAAACCTGGTAGCAGTAATCTGGCTAAAATAGTAAGATAGGGCACCCACATTTTTATCTATAGACATTTTATTATCATTTAAAATAATTATAAGATCATTTTCAATATGCCCAACATAATTTAATGCTTCAAATGCAAGGCCTGCTGTAAGTGCACCGTCACCAATAACAGCAATAATTTTCCCGGGTTGTTTTGCTGCCTTCTGCCCCAGTAAGATTCCTATAGCAGAAGAAATTGATGTGGATGAATGACCTGTTTCTACAAAATCATGAGGGCTTTCTGAACATTTAGGAAATCCGCTTATTCCGTCTTTTTTTCTTAAGGTTACAAACGAGTCCTTTCTTCCTGTTAATATTTTATGACTATAACTCTGATGGCCGACATCCCAGATAATTTTATCTATAGGAGAATCAAAAATATAATGCAGCGCAATAGTAAGCTCAACCACACCCAAATTTGACGCAAGATGGCCTCCATTTTCACTTACCACAGAAATTATATACTGACGTATTTCAGTTGATAATTTTTTTAACTCAACAGAACCTAGTTTTTTAAGATCTAAAGGGCTATTAATTCGCGAGAGGATAGGATAAGTATCAACCATAAAATACCTTAAAGATTTTTTTTATTTAAGAATCCAGGCAGTCTTGTACCCCGCTACTAAATTATCTCCATCAAACATTTCAATTTGATATATTGATGCTTCAATAATTTTCAATTATTATTTAAACATCTTATGTAATTTAGCAGCGGGGTACAGAGCTGCCTAGTATTCTTCTATATTAAGAAATATATATCGATATTAAAATATTTACCAGTAATACAGTTAATTTATCTGAATATAATGTCAACAAGACGGTTCACATAAAGTAAAAACAGTTCTAATCTTGTTTCTTCGGAAAGCTCATAATTCACAGATTGAGTTGTACCGCCTCCCACATCTCCGTCAAGTTCAGTAATTATCTGCTCTATATCTCTTTCCGATATAGTTTCAGCACCCGGCTCTAGAAATCCTGTAAATACTATGGATAATTCTGCAATTCTCGAGTATGAAACTTCTCTATTTTTATTTAAATCATCAATATCAACCCAGCCGCTCAAAACCAGAGTTTCCACACTTCCTTCCAGGGTTATTGTTCTTGTACCCTGTAAAAAAATAAGCCCATTATCTGTTAAATTTGTTACCCTTGTAACAAATTTAGTGGAAAAACTGTATTCTTCACTTCCGGACATAGTAAGATTGCCCTTAGAAGAGGCAGAAGGCAGAAAAGCAAGAAGGCTGCCGTATTCTCCTCCAGAAAACTCTAAAGTTATATTCTTAGATTCAACACTGGATGAGCTATATGAAAGGGAAAATTCCGAATCAATATCAACAATAACTATATCTCCCTCCTCTATTAATATACTTCCGGATATATATCCTTGAAATCCCGGCGTCCATAGAGTATCTGCTTCTGCTTGAAAACAAAAAATGAGGAAGATAAAAATAAAAATAAAACTATTTTTTCTTATGTCTATTTTTTCTGAGTTTCTTTTTTCTCTTATGTGTTGCAATCTTATGTCTCTTTCGTTTTTTACCGCAAGGCACGTCGACTTACTCCTTTCTGAACATTTATTTATTTCATGCAATAACAACATATTATTTTCTTTTATTACAAAGTTTTATCTATGTTATTATTATCCGCATTAAACCTTTTAAGGTCAAGTTTTTTTATTATGAATTTAAAACAAAACCCTGTATAACATAAGCTTAAGAATTAATAAAGACATTAATTCTATTTTTAATATCTTCTATACTGTCCGGATGATACCATAATACATTATCAAATGCATTAAAAAAGGTCATCTGTCTTTTTGCATATGCCTTTGAATTCTTCTTAATATCCTTTCTAACCTCATATAAAGAGTTACTACCATCTTTCATCAATAATATTTCTCTATAACCAATACCCTTCATGCCAGGATCATTTATATTGTATCCCTTTTCTAAAAGTTCTTTTACTTCATCAACAAGCCCGTTTTCAAATAACCTGTTTACTCTCTGCTCTATTCTTAAATGAAGTTCCTTTTTAGGCCTCATAAGCCCGATTAATAGAAAAGAATAATCCTCTCTTGGTATATTCGGTACTTTATAAAAAGAAATCGGATTTCCCGTCTGCTCATATACTTCAAGAGCTCTTAGTATCCTAAATTTGTCATGGCTGCTTATTTTACATGCGTAAGAATGATCAATCTTTCTTAAATCAAAATATAATTTTTCAAGCCCATGTATTTTAAGCTTATTTAATACTGAATCTCTAATTTTCTTCTTAGATTTCGGGACTTTCGGCATACCATAAATAAAATTCCTGAAATAAAATGCCGTACCTCCTGCTAAAACAGGAATATTCCCTCTTTTTATAATCTCTTTAATTAATTTATCCGCTTCTCTTACGAATTCACCTGCATTAAACTGTTCATCCGGTTCTACAATATCAATAAGATGATGAGGAACGCTTTTAACAATCTCCCTCTCCGGTTTGCAGGTACCAATATCCATATACTTATACACCTGCATGGAATCCGCATTAATAATCTCGATATTTAAATTCTTTAAATTAAAAAGAAGCACCGTTTTGCCAACAGCAGTAGGCCCGAATATTAAAATAGCCTTAAAAGGAGTTCTAATACGTTATCTCCTTAATAATTTCTTAATAACTACTATCATCCAGTTGATATTCAACCTTTTTTGTTAAAATTTGCTTTAATGCAGTACTAACAACTTTTCCTTTATTTTCCTTTAATTCCCCATCTCCGGCAATATTTATCTGTACTGCCCTTTTTATTGCTGCCAGTGTTAATTTATACATATTTCCCTGATTTTCAATCAGTAAATCTAATGGTATTATCATATTCTTCCTTAAACCCCTTTAGGTATGTTCTATTTTAAAGAATTTTTATATTTGAATAGTAATAATAACTAAATTTAATAAATTTGTCAATCACGCATTTTGCGAGGGTGCGATTTTAAAAACAGGTTTTTTTATTATTAGGACACAGATTAACCAGGTTTCTTAAATATTTTTCTTTTAACTGCTACTGAATATCCAAAATTGATAAGCAAGCCGATTTCAAGGCCAGTTGCTTTTAAATAGTTCAATAATTAAAGCATTTTTATATACTTTTTTTAAGAAATCCATACCCTAATTCATTATGAACAGTAAAAGCAGC
>SDBV01000956.1_pt1 | contig 42456 bp, 57 predicted proteins | sample 2277081 | NCBI WGS metagenome assembly SDBV01 (sample SAMN10402039, study PRJNA504765) | marine sediment metagenome | isolation source: marine sediment core GS10_PC15, 223 cmbsf | place: Arctic Ocean: Southern Knipovich Ridge | collected 2010
GTTTTTCTTTCTTAGAATCTGACATCGGCTAAAACCTCCAATCGTTCAGCTAGGATTGTTCTGAATTTTCTGACCGCTTCGGCAAGCTCTTCGATGTATTTTTCGTCGCGCTCAACTCTGACGATCACAAGCGGACACTTCTCGACGCGCGGATCAAAAGAAACCACGTCAGCCCATTTTCTATCCGTAACCCATAACCCGCCCTGAACTTGCGGCTTGTGGGCTTCGGCAAAATCTTTGTGTATACAGTTGTGAATATGATTCGCGGAAATGTGCGGGCATTTCGCTTCCCAAGTTCCGTCAATTTCGATCAAACCATCTGGCGAGCATCCGACCAAAAACTCTTCAGGGTGTGGAATATAGCCGACCTGCTCTACGTGGTTGCCCGTTTCCCAAATGTAAGCCGCGCGGGCTTCAGGTTCACAAAGGTTGCCCCATTCGGTCGACCTGTTGCCCGCGAAGCCTTGGGGAATTCCGGTCAGTTGTTCGGCCAGAAGTTCGGACATATAAGAATCGGCAGATCCCGAGAGCTTGCCCTCTTCCCGATCCTTTTTCGATCTTGGCTTTGTCATCACGTCGCCGAAACGACTTGCCGTGATTTGGCCAAGCCGAGCTTCAAACCATTCTGGCGAGCCCTGAATCATAGAATCCCCCTTTACTTCACCGCGGCTTTTGCAAGTTCCTTATTTACCTCTCTGGCCTTGACATTCTCTTCGTTTGCTTCTTTTGACAAGAGACTGATTTCATTGGCTTCGTTGATTTCACCCAACAAATAACCAACATCAGATTCGATGTTAGCGCATCTTACATCCAATGCGGGATTGGTATGCCGCGAACCGGCGATATCTGAAGCGATGTTCAGAACCCGTTCGATCGAATCTCTTTCAGCTTTGGTGAGTTTGACGTATCGCTCACCTTTTCTTTTTCCTGAATATGGATTGTAATGATTCATCGGGTTTCCCCCTTTTGGTTTAAGTGATAGGTATTTAACGTGCGTATGGTATCCCTTTGAAGTCTGGAAACATCGCAAGTGCAATGCGCTCAGGGATTGCTTCACCCCAATCAAAAACAAACTGCATTTCATCTTCATGCCGTTCACCCGGCACAGGTGCGCAGTACGCACGCCATGTGCCTTCAATGCGAGTGTGCGCAACACACAATACTTTCATGTGCAAGGGAAGCCTACGCACAATATGCGACCACCCTTCCGCTTCCTCTGGCGTTTCCGGAAATTCAATATCAGATAAGGTTTTCATGTTTCCCCCTTTAGGTCAGTCCCAGCCATGGCAACCGCAATAGAACGCATCGCGGTCACGGTCTGGCTGGTGTTTGAAGAATGCAAGCCTCAAGTTGCTGTCACGTTCCTTGACACAGTTTGTGCATTTTGCTTTCTGTCCAGCAAGTGCGGGAACGGCATCGGAAGTTTCGCCCGTCATGTGGACACCGCAATAAGGCTTCTTGGTTTCTCCGATCGTCGCTCGGGCTACGCATCCACACTTCAATAAGATTGGTTCGTTCATAGTTTTCCCCCCTAGCCCAAACCTATTGCTTTGGAAATCTCAGGTGTGAATCCGCCAAACTCTTTTAGCCGTTCGCAGATTCGATCCATGACCCTTGCTTCTTTTTCCATAATCTCTCGGAAGTTGGGCCTATCCAGCGCGTTTGAGCCTGGCGATGGTAAGAAGCGATACCATCGGCAAATTTGCGTGTGATCAGCCGAATTTACCTCATCCATTGTGGGCATGGTTTTTCCCTTTGATTTGGTGACTATCAACAGTAGTCGTCTCTACTATCGTAATCGGGCTCAGCGTCGTTTGCATCTTCACGACACTGTTCTTCAATGGTTTCAAGGTATTTGCCGTTAATGGCACAGAGATATTGGAAGAACGCATCGGCTTCATTGTCTTTGAGCGTGACCGTGTATCCGTCTTTGCCATCGCTCATATCGAATTTGATCTTGGCCAATGTCGCTTGTAAGTCCTCAACCCCCCCACCTTCTGCCGGGTAACAGTTCTCGGGTGGGCCAGAGACTTGAGCCGGTACAAATTCCGATAACGAATAGTCAAACTCGAATTCAACCTCCATGCATCCAGCAAGCGTTTCGTCCAACTCTTCGTAAAGGTGTGACGTGTTACCTGAATACATCTTTCCGCACATCGGTTTCCCCCTTTGGGTGTTGAAGGTTAAAAAGGTGGCGCCGCAAAATAATCGACCAATTCCATTCCTGAATAGTGGCCGTGGGCATCACTGATAGCAGGAAAAGCGGGTTCAAATTTTCTGTGTTTATCAACCATCATTCCCCCTTTTTGAAAATACGGGCCAAAACCTCGAACAACGCGCACAAGATCAAAAGCCCACCACATAAGTAAAGAACATTCATGCCGCGTCCGAATCCGTCCTATGAATCGCCTTGTAGACTTCCTCCCTATGGACTGGGATTGCCTTCGCGGCTTCGATTCCGAGCCGAACTTTGTCGCCTCGAATCTCAACCACTACGATCCGAATGTCATCACTGATCCGGATTGCTTCGTTTTTCTTCCGTGAAAGGACAAGCACAAGAATTCCCCCTTTTTAAGATGATTGCTTGAAAAGGCCCGACCCAAGCCATCTTGCCTTGAATCGGGCTAATAGATGCTTCTTTGCTTCCCTGCCGAAGCCTCAGTATTATGTACACTATTGTACAAAAACACAATAGCCATTTTAGAATTTTCTGGGGATTAGTCGCAAGTCTATGCACAATCCCAACTTATCGGCAATCCCCTCAAGTGTGGATAGCATCACTCCATACTTTCCCCGCTCCAAATTACAGAGGAGCACCACAGAAATTCCGCACAGTTCAGCAGCGGCTCGCTGTGTCAACTTTTTTCGCTTGCGAGCCGCGATTAGATTCTTACGCGCACTTGCGCTCAGTGGTGGTTGATGTGATTTCATTTTGATGATCGGCCTCAATCAATGTTTGGGGGATGGTGTCAATCATACCGCGTAGTAGTAATGTGCTTGTCTATTTGATGCTTACCAATCGACCTCAGCGAGCCGGGCAGCCAGACGATCCGCTTGCTCCTGCTCCTCATCTGTCCGACCAATTCGCGGGTCGTCTACTATTGTGGCGGCTACACACCGCTGATCCCAATCGATTGCTGACCAGTCGCTACCCTCTGCCATAATCGCGTCATCGGGTGTGGTCCGGTACAGGACTCGGCACTCGACACCCTCAAAAGTGCAATGCTCAGCCCATTCCGGGTTTTCAAAATCATCATCGCCCGGGATGAGTCGGCAGGTCATTTCTGCGCCATCCCCGTCAAATTTAGCGGTCGATAAAAAATGGTCCTTGGTCAGTTTGGTGATCTGCTCATACACCTTTTTCCGGGCCCTCTCTATATCGGGGCTGCATGTACACTCGTGTTTCTTGCTCATGGGTTTCTCCTCGATTAGTGATTTTTGGCATTAGGGTGAGCGGCGAAAAATTTTGCTTGACTCTCGTCCATGATTTGTTGATGGACTTCGGGGTGCTCTGCGTCAAATTTGCCGAGGGCCCTGATGCACTCCGACTCTTCTTCGGCTCCTTTGGACCCTGGGAAACAACCGCGATCGCAGTCGGCAAGAGCGCTGGTTATTTTTTTGCGCTGCTCTCTTAGCGACAAACCGCTGGTCGCCAAACCGTCGAATCTTGTCGGTTGACTCATCGCTTCGGCCAATCGTTTGGCTCGGTTGGCTGCCATCCGTTTGTCAAAATCCTGTTGGCTTTCGGGTTTTTTGGTTTGCTCGGTCATCGTTTTGTCCTTTCATTTGGGCTGCCAAAATTGGTAACCGCTTATCTGATCTATTATAGAGCAACTTTAATGCCGTTCGCAAGCTTCGATTTGGTCTTTTTTGGTCGCCAAACAACCCAATAAAGAGGGCCTTTAACGCATTCCAGGGCCTCTGGGGGCTCGTCTATCGCGATTTGATTAGGTGTCCGACAAGGCGGAAGAAACTCTAGGGCCTGTTAGATGGCATCCTGCGCAACCTAATGGCATTTGCCGCGCAACCGTGCTATAAATAGCCAATCAAACGCCCAAAAACACCCCCACCGGGGGAAATTAGCCCAAAGTGGGGGGAAAATCAATCCGCAGGATGCCATCTAACGCGATCAAATCGCACAGGCGGCATTAAATACACCCTTTAATTGAGTCCCCAAGAATCGATCCTGGGGCTCTGGAGCCCATTTCCCCAGACAGGGGGGAGAAGTGACCATATTTGGCTATTCTGGGAACGCTTTCGCCACCTTCTTGGCCAGGCCCTTCGAACCTTCTTTGTGCCCGTGGTCGAGCTTGCGTTGGCGGTACGTGTCCTTTGCCCATTGCTTGAACTCTGGCGTTTTGCTGATCGCTCGGTATTCTGCAATTGTTTTTTGTGGGCCAAGTTTTTCAGTGTTCCACTTGATGATCGAAAACGGCTCGTCACTTCCGCCGACAAGGTTTGTTGCGGGTACTTCGGGGACCGTGCCAAGCGTTCCGATGGGTTGGGCCAGAACAAGCTGGGATGCCTCGGGGTGATTGTTGATACGGCTCGCGACCATGACGGCCTGAGTCATCACGTTTCCGTTATTTGTTTCGAGCGTGACCTTGATCGCTTTGTCGGTTACGCTGACCGCCACCGGCGAGGTTGCCGCTTCTGGTACTATGTACTCAACTGAAATTTTATTGCCTGATTTGCCCTTTTGCTTGGCGACAAATTTAATCGCATTATCTTCGCCCAGCGGGTCGATTATTAAGTTGGCAAAAATATCTTGATTGTGACTTACTGAAAAATCAAGTTCTTCAATTTCATCGCTTTCAAGCTCAAGATTTTCAATGCCTTGCAGTTCTTCTAAATCATATCGAATGACATTTGCGATCATGCGTCTAAAACCTCATGGGCGTAGATGTGGGGTGCAACGTGAAGGTTAATATTTGTGTTAATTGCCGCCCCTTCTTTCTGTCTTACTGAGAGTTGCAAATCATCGGTGATCGCCATGACAACCGGCGTGTGGGTGTATGCGGAGAGATTCGCATCTGCGGCCGGGCTCATGTCTCCACCCGTCCGATACTGCACACTGTTTGCCACAATACGAGCAACCGCGTTTTCTGTGTCATCGAGGCCCATTGCCAACCAGCCACCGCCGGCCATTACTTTACAGGGCCGCCTTGCGATAATAGGCGTTGTACTGTGCGCCACCGTAAAGCCCGTATTATAAACCGTTGCGTCGAATGAAATTGCAGTATCGGTATCGTGGGGGATACTCTGCACGCCAACTGTACGGGTCAGCATCGCCTTACAGGCGATCAGTTTTAAGATGTAATCGAACCAATTTGTACCATCGGAAAACCGCAAGAGACTTTCCCCGGCATTAAGTAAAATTTGGCCGCTTGCTAGGGTTAAAATGTTCGTAGCGTGAGCGGTTTCTAAATAGACGCCATAAAACTTATTTGCGGCGGCGGCAGGCTCAGTTACAACAACCGAAGCACTAGACAAATCGACACGATACATATTCCCAACAGCGGCCGTGAAACTTGCGTTCTTTGAATTGTCGGCCAGCCGCATATCAGGCGTGGCGGCCGTTTCAATCCCATCAACTTTATTAAGTATTGCTGCTATTTCTGTTGGAGAATGGTCAACCTCTATCGGTGTTTCACGAACATTGTAGCCTCTAATAGTATCAGAAGGAATCAAAAGAGTCTTGACCATTAGAGTGAAAACCTCAAGAACATATCGATATTCCAATTCACGACGATGTCTCCGGTGTACGTATCGAGTCCATCCGATCCAAGCCTAGTGAGATTAAGAACCACACGATCCGAAGCCGCCATTAGAGTTCGGTCCAGACTGAAAGCTACTTGATGTTCTTCTTCTAAAACATCGACAACGGCTTTAGTTATAAGGATCGTTTCATCAACCGCTTTGTCAATCTGTTCTCCAACCGCAACGTATCGAGCCTCTACTTGGAGCCGGACATTTGCCGCACCAGCACCAGTTTTGCTAACGACAAAGCTGAAAGTTAAGAGTGGATCGACCGTCAAGGTGATTCCAGATAATATTCGGAAGTCTCCGTCTATTCCTTTAGTCTTATTATTCGGTAGCTCAAATCCTGTAATCTGAGCAATGTCTGATTCACTTGGCTTAGTCCCATCGGCTTTGAATCGAATGAAGGAAGTAGTCACACGATTTGCGGCGATGATTCCGAGTTCGTCGTCAATTCCGGCATAGTGTGCTGAGGCTTGGTCTACGCTGGTAACTTCTGGGGGGGAAGTGCTTGGAGTGTAATTCGATGGTGTGAAATCAATGCCGACTTGATCCCCATCAATTTCATCAGCTCCACCCAGAATATGCCTTGCGGCATGATCTTCGTTATGATGATCGTTTGCAGTTTGACCAGTAACATCGGTATGAGCAACCGTTCCCGATCCATCAATTCCGTCATGGGCATGAGACTGATTGTGATGATCATCAACCGTTTGACCTGTAATGTCGGTATGTGCGACCGTTCCACTTCCGTCAACTCCATCATGAGAGTGAGACTTGTCATGGTGGTCATCTTCAGTCTGACCCGTTGTGCTGGCATGGGTATGGGTATGAGTTCCTGAGAGATCGGTTAGCTCTTGATAACGTGTTGCCCACTTACCTAGTGCATCGGGATTGAAAAATCCATTATTCCAAACGAAAGCAAAGTCGTCTGGCTCAGGCAGGAAGTCGACCCATCTAAAATCTGCGCACACGGCATCGAGGAAGCCCGTTTCCGCACCGCCCGAGTTAAGCCTTGACCCAATGCGTGCGTTATCGATGCCAGCGGTTAGAGAAGAAAACCATTTCTTTTTTGTTGCGACTGTACCAACAGAATAGGTCAAATCGTCTTGCGAAATTGGAAAGCCGTCCACCCAAATTATTGGCGTGTTCCCATCATGCCCAAAGAAAATATTTTGGAACGTAGCGTCGACCAAAAGCACGTTATCCGTAGTAAATTTCCATTGGTTCACTCCCGAATCAACACACAAACATTGGAATTTACCATTTGCCGCGTCGATCATACAAACGATAAGTGTGCCCGCATCGGTATCGCCAAATGAAAAAAGAGTTTGAAAATCTCCTGAGACATCAGTAAACTTAAATGAGCCAAAAACACCGCTTTGATCTGTGCCAATTAGAAAAGGTATAACGTCATCATTTTCAATCGAATCATCAATACCATTTAACTTCAGGCCGCGAAGGATCGGACCAATTGTAGAAATATCAGTTGTGTTATCGCCGCCAATAAGAGTTGCGGTGATACTCGCAGAGTTTTTGCTATTGTCTATGATATCAGCGGTGGCCAAATCGTCAAAACATTCAAGCCGTGACACTTCTTTCGACGAAGCAGATGACTCAATCATCATTCGATCAACGCCAACAGGCGAAGCGAGTTGTTCCATCAACCCTAATTGATTATCAACATCGTTTTGGAACGCCGATAGATCGAGCCCTTTGGCCGCGAATTGCATTAAAGATAGTAAGTCGCTCATACTCTCGCGGCCTCCGTGCCAACGCCGCCATTATAAATTGCGGCGAATGTGCCGTTTCCGATAAGCCCTCGAAACACCCTGACGTCATCATACCGGCCGCCGAAGTTTTCTATTGTTACTGCACCGGTAAGAACCGAACCCACTCTAACCGTGTCGACAACATTTCGCACGTCAAAAATCCATTTTGTTTGATCCACTTGAGCCCCTGTATCAGCATGAGGAACAACGACACCATTTTTTAGAAATCGGGGAACGACCCCATTATGAGCAAGGACAACATGGCTGTCCTCTGCGTCCCCAAGTATTGCCCCATTTGTACGAACTTCCCATTGAATCACACCGCCCAAAATTAAAGCTGCTGCAAGGTCTTGGCCTATTGCCCGAAAATCTAGCCCATCGGTTCCAGCGCCGTGGGTTATCGAGAACAGACTTGATACCGTGAAAGGTGCATCATGCCTAAACCCTAAAGCTATTGCGCCATTTTTTGCGTGCTGAAGTTTTGCGATCGCACTTTCGGCGTCGGCTTCAATCCAATCTCCAGCACCTAATGCAAAAGCTCGATCTGTATTGCTGAAGACACCGGGGAACTTAGAAATTACGTCGGTATCGCTTACGCTTATAGCTGCATCTACGCCGGTCAAGCCGTCCTCAGTTACGATTTTGTTCGCCGCTTTGTTGTTGCATTTGAAATGCAAAACCATCTGCTTTGACGTATCGGTCGTTTGAACGACGCCCGGCCCGATCCCTCTCAACCACCAAGAGTTGGCGAGCGCATCGAAAATCCAATCCATTCGACCGTTATTCATGTTGATCTTGGTAAAGTTATCTCCGTTTTGGAATGTCGCCGAAGAACCGGCCGGGACGTTTATCAAGATATTGTTGACCGCCGCGTTTCCCGCATTATCGGCAACGAAAAATTCGTCGCCCTCCACGGGGTTTTCTGGCGCTACGACCGTAACGCAATCGATGGGGGTTGTTGATTCGTCGTCGCTGCAACCGCCGCTTACGTAGACATCTTCTTTTTTGGTTAGCTGATAGGGTGAATCCGCTTCAGTTATTTGCGTGCTCAATCGGTCGATTTGTTGAATAACCTCGACTAGTCCGTTTCCTACCTCGCCGACCGCCAGAAAACCAGATTTGCCCGACGTCATAAAAAACGAGTCTTTCGCCGCTCCCATTGCCTCGCCGTGAAGCGGTGTCGACCCGGTGTCGTGTAATGCAAACGCGGGAAAATCTCGGGTCGCGCGTCCAAAACCTCCGATCTGTATCGGAGTTGGACCGTTAATCATGGCATCTTCGATTCCGTCTCGGATCGGCCTGACTACGGTTTGGATTCTTCGCCGGTTGATCGCGACAACTCCGGTCATTTCCACAACACCGAAAGCAGGAATGATGAAACCGGAATCATTCCTGATCGGAAGCCAACGCATTTCGGCTTGTGGATTGACATCGCTCAAAATTCTGCCTCTTCTTTTCTCAATCTCTCAACTCTTGTCTTGATTGCAATCAGTTCTGAAGGTTGCCTTTCAAATTCTCTTCTTAGGCGATAGGGCCGAACCTCGTCCTCCTGTTCTTCGTTGAAGCTGGCCCGCGTTTTTGCGCCAGACGGTCCAACCGACCAAGTGACTTGATGGATTGCCCCATCAACATCGATCGGAACGATTCCATTGTATCCAATCGATTGGGGTTGCTTGACTTCGTTCAAAGTCTTTTCGGTGATGTCCAAATAAAAGTTGGCTTCTTTTTTGACATCCTCTTCATTGTCTAAAATGACATTAGATTGCTTCAGGGTTTCCATGAAGCTGAATTGCATTCTTCGTTGAAAAACTATCTCCGGTCGTTTAATGATCTGAGCTTTGGTATCATCCGGACCGATTTTCCTTTCAAGCTCGAACCGTTGAACCGCTCGCGTCTTTTCGTCCTTGAAGGTTACGGCCAATCTGATTGCAAGTTTTGCCGATACTGCAATTTGTTTCTGGGTATTTGGATTAATTAAGTATGAGTAAAGTGGTTCTGTAAATTTCACGAGCCCTTTTTTGGTGTCCAGTTCGAAGGGTCTTTCGTAGAATGCTTCCGGTGTATCGTCTTTTGTTTTCTCATACGGTAAAAAATCATCCGTGATATTTCCGTCGCTTCCCAATTCTCCACCAAACCATACGCCCCAAATCTCCGGGAGTTTCGGAACCTCGACGCCGTTTTCGATCCTTGTATCAACCTGTGCATTCTGTAGGGGCAATATCTGATCGAGTGTTTTCAGTTCGCCTTTCCACGGACCGGCGTTGAACTTGCCCGACAATTGTCCCGTGAAGACTTGTGAAAGCCTCAAATCTGAAAACCCTGACTGTTGATTTTCTTCAAACCTCTCTAAAGTGTGATCGTTGATTTCGATTCGATACCAACGAAAGACGGTTGTTTTGGCAAGCTCGGCTTCAAGACTTATTTCGAAGTCGTCATCAAACGGATATTCCGGATCTACTCCAGGCCAGCCTTTGACCACCTCTCCACCAGCAATCTTTTCCCCTGGCGCATAACTCAATTCTTCAATTGGTTTAATCGTTCCGTCAACATCAAGACCAACCGGGAACATATTGAAATCGACTTGATGTCGAGTCAGCCCGCCCACAGCTTTCAATTTGCCGGGTTTTTCTGGCGGGTCGATCGAGCCCGTGTTATCGCTGATCGATACATTGCTGATCGGCAGCTTTGCGCCTTTGCCAAGCTTTTCGATTATGACCGTATTATCGATATGCAACACGACACGGCAGCCCAACGAATCACAGAGGGTTGCCAAAGCGTTTGCGGCATTTGTGAAATCCCATTCGACAAGCGGCCGGGTTTGATTTGGTAACTTGTCAACTTCGAATCCCTTTTCCCCCATTTCTTCAAGCAGGATCTTGGCCAATTGTTGTGGGGTCTTTTCGGTGTCCTTTATGAGTTTGTTTCCGTCATCGCGCAAATTATACATGCCGCTTATCGTCGGAAAGCGCCACTTCCAACGCCGATCGAGAATGTCAAGACGCCAAGTCAAGCCGCCTTGGGTCCGTTGGAACGAATGTTTGTCAAGCTTGGAATCGGGAAGAACGATCCGTACATCAGCGTAAACGATGATCAGATCCCCGCTCGCTCCAATGAAGTTCTCTTGCGGCGCAATAGTGAGTTGAGCAACCCCCGGCGAAATGCCGTGGATCAGCGAGTAGCTACCGTTGATTATTTGGTTGATGCCCGGAAAAGACATCACCCCAAAGGTTTCTTGTGCCATAATTAAGCAACGTCATATTGACTTCTGTTCTTTCCAAAGTCTGCCGTGATGTCGACCCGCTTACCACCTGGGATAGTGTAGCCACCGGTCAACACAAGGATACCAAGAGGATCGTTCACCGTAGAACCAACGTGGAAATCCGCTTTATTCGTCACGGTTCTTGATGTTTGCGGTGAGCCGGCCAAATTGTAAGTTGCCGCATTCATCACGGTCAGATCAATCACGGTTCCCGTCGTGTGATCGGTCAAAGTTCCAGCTTCAACCGTGATGCTTGAACCTGCCCCGATAAGTGAACCCGTCAGCTTCGAAGCGGCATCGCCCTTCTGAACGAAATCAACGATTGTCGCATCACTGTTAAGCGTCCCAGTTCCGTTCACGTTCGTTGTGGTGGCCGTGCCGTTGAAATGAACAACGGTCGCATTGATGACGTTCAGGGTCGCCATGACGGCATTATCTAAGGCGATTACACCCAATCCGACCGTTCCTGCTTGACAAGTAACCGTATTGGTCGAGTTAGTTCCTTTCCAAATGAAGGCCCCAAGGGCTTCATTTTCGGCCCCGCCCGTGTTCTGAACGTCAACAACAACGCCTACGGCTGCCCCAGAATCGATCTTGATCCGACCGCTTCCCGTCCCTTCACCTTGACCAATTTCAATATCAAGCGAAGCGGTCTGAAGGAATGTTCCCCTATATTCCTCGTAAACTATTGATCCGTCTCGGTTTATCTCTTGGAGCCCAAGGCGCCCGGTATAGCTCTGGCGAACCTTGAACGAATTGTGAGCCACTGCGGATTGATCCAGGTTATAGAGGCAATCGACGTTCGAATCTTCAAAGATTACATCGTCGGCAGCGATCGGTTTTGCGCCATTCGACCAATTCAAATCATCCTCGAAATCGCTTTTGCTAGAGTTGGCAACGGTAGTCGTTTGAACGATCGTGCCTGCTACGGCCGTTACTCTTGCGCTCGTGAGCGTGTAAGGTCTTCCGGCTCTGGCGGCAGTGAGTGTTAAAGTATCAACCCCGTCTTCGGTGGCTCCGAGTTCGGAAAAGACTCCGGTTTGATTTCCTTTGACATCCCCAGCCGATGAATAGCCCGTCCCGAAAGAACCGCTACCAGTGACCATCACCAAAAGGTTATCGAGGATGGTTGCAAGATCAAAAGTCGCTCCGATTGTCAGAACCAAATCGATATCGGAGATTGTCAATGTAATCGTGTCGTTGGCTGCCCACGTTCCACCCAAAACGATGGTGGTTTGTTGTGCTACGTCTGGGGCATCACCGCGCCAAATGTTGGTTGCCATGATTTTTCCTCATTTATGTTTCTCGCCACGGCGTTGGTAGCGCCTTGAACGGTGTAATTGATTCAAAATTGTATTGCCAGGAAGTTGAAAATTCTGTGAAGGCTACGTTCTGACCGGCTCCGTTGCGCCTCGGTCCACCTTCAACCATGTTCCTTTGGTCGATATGTTCGTCTTGAGGGAATAGCGGAGGATTGGCCGGAAAGCGTCTGGTTTGCCCGATCTGCGATCCGGATTGGACTAGCTTGAAAGCCGTGGCCTCTGCAACGCGCTGTCTCTGGGGTGGACCGTTGATTGCCCCAAGCATTATGAATTTCGGACCGCCGCCCGTGAAAGTGAGTTGTTCTTGGAAGTCAAGAAATTTGGCTCTGAACGCACCGGACGGCAGAAAATCGGCCGCAACCTGAATCGAGAATCGACGGAAGGTTGTGTATTCTGCCCCGCGTCCTTCCGGATAAGATGGCCCGGCTAATATCCGCGTTCCCCCGAGAGATTCCGAATTGATCAACTGATGGGAAGATCGGGTCGACCCGTCATCAAAAAACAAGATCAAATCTTTTCCGCCCGTCGCGTAAGCATTGTCAAGGTTCGTAATTTCGGTATTCAATGCGGCCTGGGTGTCCGAGGTGAGAAATCCGCTCAGATCCCAAGTCTTGGTCAGTTGTTCGATAGCATTTGCTTTGTTGAGCTTCGTTGTCACGTTGATCGAAAGCGCAACTTCATCAAGCTTATGCGAAAATGTCCCGAATTTGACTATCATTGTCCTTCTCGATTTGTACTATTTTCTCCTACTGTCCGTTTGTTGATATCTGAAATGGCCTTTTGTACGGCGATTTCGATTGAAGTGGCGATCGCTTCAGTAAGATCTTTGAAGACTGGATCGATTTTTTCGGCAAAGAAGCCGGCAAGATCCGCTTTGTTTTTTTCGAGTTGTTCTTCTAGAAGCTTTTCAGCTTGGGCTAATCCCGTCTCAGCGGCTTGAACTTCTCTTGCCCGTGTTTCGGCACCGAATCGGGCTTGCTCAATGCCTTCTGGCAATCGTTGCGCAGCTTCAATCCTTTCGAGTTGCCTTCCCCCTTGCGCTCTGACTTGGCGTTCAAATTCTTCCTGAAGCGCACCCCGTGCGATCGGTTGGGCTGCAATCAATTGGCGTTTGGTCAGCTTTTCGCCAGCGGCTAACTTCTCGGCTAATATCGCCCGCTGGCGTTGCTCTGATCGGCTCAGCAATCCGAATTGTTGTTCTTGGGTCTTGCGTTGTTTCTCAAGTTCTTCCGATTCTGTTTTCGCAACGTCAAAAGATCTTTCGGAAACTTGTAATAATCGTTGCCGTTCCGTGACCCGTTCTCTAAGATTCTTGACTTGCTTTTCACCCTCTTGTCTGATCGCATCCCCAACTGCTGTTTGCGCACTCAGTCGGTCCTCATCTGCATCTACTAATTCTTGAACAATGCCCTTCTGCTCAGCGAGTGCATTGTTTGTATTCGCTACTGCAAACTCTACTGCACCTTTTGCCCCGGCAATCCTTTTTTCAAGTGCTTCGATTTTTCCCGTGGCTTTAACTTCTTTTTCGATGATCACTAAAAACGATTCTCCTTGTCGGCCTCGCTCAGCACCGGATCGTATTATTCTCTTCTGTGCATCTATTTGATCTTCTATGGATTTTAATACCGCCTTGGCTTGGGTTTCTCTTGTTTGAGCGCGTGTCACTCTAGGTTCGAATGCCTCTGCCCGTTGGCCTGCAGTTGTGGCTCTAGTTTCCGCCACTGCCAATGTTCGTTCTGCAGCTTCTCTTGATGACTGTACTCCAAACTGTGCGGCAACAGCTTGACGCCTTCCAGACAATCTCGCTTGTTGGGCAACCCCTCTTGTTTGAATCTGTTGGAGTCGAATCCTTTGCTCAACCTCACGACGATCAAGCTCAATTCTTTTCTGGAGTGCTTTCCGGGCTCTTTCATTTTCGTTCTCGAGAATTCCCAGGAATTCTCCAAGCCCTTGCCGAAAATCTTCACTGAATAATGCAAAAGCCCCAACGACCGCCGCTGCCCCAACTGCAATCGTTGCGACGGGTGCTGCGCCTGCAGCCGCCACTACGGCCCCCAGACCGCCAATCCCTTTAGCAGCACCAGCGCCCACTGCTGTGCCTGCGGCTTGTGCAGTATTCTGGGCTACCTGTGCGGCAGTGGCGGCTTTTGTGGCCGTTTCTAGTGATTTCTGGGCAACGGCAAGGGAACTGAAGATTTGTACCCCACCCTTCACGATGTCAAATGCACCTTGAATTCGTAGAACAGCCCCCACAACCTTTTGAAGATCTTCCTCGCCAGCTATCCCAACAAATGCCAAGCCCCTACCAAGTTGCAAGGCGCCGGCAGTAGCCGAACTAAGCGCACCCCTGAAACGCATTGCCGCCTTTTCGCCTTTTTCCTGAAGAGCTTCGGCTTGGCGCGCTGCCTGTTGAATCGCCTTTTCTTCGGCTTTCAAATCCCTTTCAAATTGCTTGGAGAGTTGGGCCCGTTGCTTTGCTGTTTCCTTTGCTGCTTTTTCACGGGCTCGCTGCGCTTCTTTGGCTGCCTTCTCGACGGCCTTGGTTTCATCGTCAAGCTTCTTTTGAATAAGTTTGGCGGCTTTGGCCAGAAGCTTTTGTTCTTCCTTGAAGGCTTTTTCGCGTTCGCGCGTGGCAGCTTTTGCGGCCTTTTCCTCTGCCGAGATTCGGCTTTTAGTAGACTTTTGAACGCCTTGATCAATTTGGGTTTGGATTTGCGTAGCGGCTTTGCCAAACCGGGAAAGAGCTTGGAAAGCTTTCGAATCAACTTCAGCTTTCAGCTTGAAGATGATATCGCGTTCAACATTTCCACCGCCGGCCGCTACCATTATTTAGAACCCAAAAGCGGCATCATTGAAAGCATCGCGGCTGAATTATCGTCTTGGTGCATTGCGAAAACTTCCTCAATAATACCTAAGTTCTTTTCCAAAACCGGATCGATTGGATGTTCTATGCAAGCTCCGCACGATCCCTTGACTTGAAAGAAATACCTTAACGCTCTGAAGTTCTTAGCGCTTAACTCATATTTCTTTGCATGTTCAGGCCCTTTTTTGGGGCATATCTTACAGGGCGTTTTTACGCCTTTGTGGCGTTTTTGTTTCCTGTCATTCTTGGTTGCAATCACTCCGCTGATTTGTTTTCTACCGTCTTTGTAAATCCACTTTTGGCATTCTTCACAGGTGCGCCCTAAAAGCTCGGGGTGGCTCAAATAAAGAGCTACCCCGTTTCTGAGTTTTTTGAATCGCCCTTTTCCCGCTCAAAAGATGGATCGGTCCCACTCAATGCGGCTTCGAATTCATCATCGTCAGCCTGTTGTTTTTCTTCATCTGTCCATTCCGGATCTGTATCGCAAGGAATCTGGCCAACGATGATCATAAAGATTGCATCCATCAAATCCGGATGGACTCTCCAAACCTCATCCTTGTTTAGCTCGACCGCCTCTTCTCCGGTGATTTTTCCTTCATCGTTGCGGGTTGGTTTTTTCAGATCCCATTTGATTACATGCTGGACAATGGTGCGAATCGCTGTTGATGCTTGCTTCGGATCGCGATACTTCTCCAGAATCTTGACGCGATCAACGTAGAGGACGGGACGATATTCGAACCGAAGTTCGTCATACATATTCCGTCGACCTTCGATGTATCCGGGCCGATTGTAACCGTCTTCGATATAGCCATAATTTTTCATCAGATTTCCCCCTTTGAGGAACAAAGTAAAAATCGACACAACCTACGGAGTTACGTCATTAACGACAATAATTTCTTTATCCGATCCGCTTTGAAGCGCTCTACCGTTCAGGACAAGCGGGATTTCGCCGCGGTCCGCTACGCTCGGATCAAGCGATGGGAACTTCAGGTTTGCAAAGGTGAACGTGATTGATCGGGCCCCATTGGTAAAGACAAGGGATCCGGCCGCCCCGGCCACGGCTTGATCATGCAAGTCTTCATTGGTCGCATCGTAAGGATTTGTTGTATTTAGCAAGACGTTCCGATCGATAATTGGAACATCGGTTCTTGTGGTGCTGTTCGTGAATCGATCGTCCTCATGTACGTTTTCAATGATCAATTCGAAGTCGCTCATTTCTCTCGCGCCGCTTGCCAAGGTCAAAACCGAATCGGTAAAGACGTACATATCATCCGAATCCGGGGTTGGATAAGTCACCGTTCCGACCGCAGCATCAGCCGATGTTTTGCCGACGAGATCCAAGGCCAATTGCAACGGTGAACCTTCCGAGCCACTGAAGACGGCCCGCACAATTTTGCAGCCAGTGTAGGTAAATTCCTTGACAACTCGCCTCACTCCGATATGCAATTCGGGAAGCGTTTCGGCCAATGGGAATGTATCGGTCGCAACCTCGGCACCGCCCAAAATGAACGGCAATAGAAAATCAAGCTCGGTCGGAGAGGGTTCAAGCGTGATTGCGCCTCCGACCCTCTCCAATCCGGCGCGCGTCCTTTCCTTGTGTCTTGATCGGGTTCCACGAATCCCGGTTGGATTCAGGTGCTCTTTTGCGCCCACTAGGGATTCACTGACAAAATCGATAGCGGTTGAACTCACATCGATCGGGGCCACACTATCCATCGCCATTAAGGCTTGCGAGCCTACTGATGCTAAACTCATTTTGATATCTCCTCTAAGTTATGCCGCGGATTTCGCGGCTGATGAATCGAAAGATTCCAAAGCTGGCAAATCTTCCTTTTCGCCATGCTTGAATATTGGTTATCTGGGCAGCTTCGACGATCGTTGTGTAAACTTCATCAACGCCGGCCAGCCTTTGGTTCCTAAATGCTTTGACCACTTGCTGTTGCCAAAGGTAGTTGCGGTTTTGATTGGCGGTCAGAACTAATTTGCTTCTTACCAGCGCATCAAGAATTCCGACCACAACGGGATATTGAACGTCATCTTTTCGATTCGTTCCTTCACTGAATGGCATCACTAGCCCAGCATCGGGGGCAGGTGCTATGAGCATTGCCGGATAACTGAAGGTCTCACCCGATCCGATTCCCTGATCAAGCGGCAACATTCGGACGATGATATTTGCAGTCGATATCCCCGCAAAACTCATCGCGTCCAATCGGGCCTTCACTCCGTCGAGACACTTCATCATTATTGCATCGCTGCCCGATGTCGCCACAAAATAGACCGGCTCTGTTGCGACTTCATCACCCAATTCGGAAGATTGGACATAGCAAAAGAAATACCCATTCCCGACATCAAGAGCAATTGTGCCATTTCCTACAATCGAGCCCTGAGAAGTCCAAGACGACAAGACGCCAGTATCCCCAACAAAATTAGCCGTGAAGGCTTCATTCGTCGCGCCCGCGTCAGAACCGGCGATCGTGGCTGTTGCCCCGGTTCCGTCAGCATCATCGGCAACGGTTAATGTCGGTTGAGTTGGCATTAGATGTCAAAAAGATCCATTGCGAAATCGGCTATCAGTTCCCCGCACTTATCGACACGATCAGCGCGGCCATAAATGAATTGTCTTGCTGGCAAGTTGTTTTTTTCAAATCCAAAGTTCAATGCCACGGCTTTCGGAACGCCTTGAATCTCTCGAGTAACGCCGATCATCAATTCATTGCTGGCGATATTCTCGACGTGATCCGATGACCCTGGAGAAGTGACACCGAGCAAAAGTGCCCCTGTATCGATCAAGAGCGGGTGGCCGTCCCCCGGATTCTTTCGGGCTGGCCAGGCGTTTCCTTTGGCGTCGGTTTTAGAAGCGAAGTTCTCAGCCATCCCTTGCCGCAATTCTTGCGCGCACTCTTTCAGCGGCTCATCAAATGAGAGTTGATTGAATTGCTGCTCTAGCTGTGCCGTCGCCTTTTCGGCATCGGCTGCTTGTATGGGGGCTGCCATTGTTTAGCTGGGCTCTAAGTTTACTAAGCATCGCCAAACCGTCTCATGGACCATGTGCCTGACATCTCGGATTATCCACCGCGTGGAGTCTGAGTCTCTGACGATGACATCTTCGATTTTTGGTTTCTTTCCGCCCAAAAGTGCATTGGGCAAAAGCCAACCTCTTCCTTCCGATTCAACACCCGACCCGCCCAAAATCTCAAAATCTGTTTTTGTGAGTGCAAGAGGTTTTGCGTTGGAAACCGCAACTTCATTATCAGCTACGCCATCAATCACAATCTCAATGAAAGTGACAGCTTCAGTATTTTCCCACTGAAGATAATCATCGGCGATACTGGCTGCGGTTTGTGTTGCCATTTATCCGGTTGTGTCTATGAAGGAAATGACTTCCCCACCATCAAGCGCCCCAAGAAACTCATTGATTTCTCGTAACTCTTGCATGAGGGCCAATCGGTGCTGATCGTGTTGCATCGAATGACCGTCAATCGAATGGCTGGTCTTCGAAGTTGTGATATTAGCCAATTCGGCGCATATCGAATTGGCTCGGGTTGTTAAGTCTGAAACTTGTGTCACGGTTTAATCTCTCAGCCGGGTGTATTCGCGGCCGTTGGTGGAAGCGAGACGCTTGATTTGCCAGGCTCACCACTCGCGCCGTAAAGGATATTCTTGCCTTTTATCTCATAGACGCGCGGGCCTTTTTTCGGAACCTTTTCGGTTTGGTGCGGGTGATCAGTCTGAGTGATTCCGGCCCACCGGTTGTAAAGGTCGATCGCATCCTCTTCGGTCTTTTTCTGGACTGATACAACGGGGTGACCGGGGACAGACACGCGCCAGTAAAAGCCTTTACCAAGCTCTTTGGCGAGTGCTTTCGATTCTTTGGCGTTTTCCGCTTCGCGCTCGGCAGATCGGTCGGGTTCATTTTTCTTGGCCGGCTCAGCCTTGGGCTCTTCAGCTTCAGTTGCTTCAACTTCGGCCGTCGCTTCGGCTTCCTTCTTGACCGGTTCCTCCGGCGCTTTGGTTGTTGCAACGGGTGCTTTCGAAGCTCCCTTATCTTTTTTCGCCATGATTCTTATCCTCACAAAAATGGTTGTGTAAAAAACCCGGCCACTAAAGGGGGACCAAAAGCAACCGGGCAGGCCCTAGGATGCCCTGATCGGTGCTACGCGGTGTTCTTGACCATGAATCGGGGCTCGTGAACCGACATTGCGCCGCGTTCGCTCGCCTTGAATCTGACAACGATATCGGAAGTGAATTCGGCTTCCGAGTTGTTGGGAGCTTGGACAACCGTAATCGGCCAGTTTTCCATGTAGGCGAAGGCCCGTTTCGGATCGCCAAGAAACCAAGTCGAAGCCGAGCTTGTTTGCTTCTGAACATATCGGCTCGAAATGATCTGGTAATCATCGAGCGGATTAACCGTCTCGGATTGTCCGGCGCCAGTAGCCGAAGTGGTACTGCCGAGGTTAACTTGCGTGGCATTGATGATTTGCCTTGCCGTATGCTTCAGCGCACTTGGCACGATCAGCGTATTCGGCAACACCACAACCGGTTCGCCCGTATTGGGATCGACGATTGCATCCAAGAGCACTTCGGCGGCTTGAACGTCGGTCCAATCGACCAAGGCGTTTGATGTCTTGATGTTGACATAAGCGCCCGAACTCAGGTACGTGTCATTGGCAACACCGTTGCGCTTGTAGACGTTGGTGAGTCCCAAGACAACATCAAGGATTCTTTTCTCTCGGTTGATTCCCAGATTTTGTCCAATCGCCGAAACTTGACCCATGATCAAATTGGTCCGATCGAAGAAAACGGCCTCTTTCGTTACCGGGATGATCATGCCCCGTTTCGTGGTTGCCGGGGTTTCGATCCGCTCTTCGCTGATTCCAACGGTTCCGTACGCATGGCCTTCGTTGACCACTTGCGCTTGATCGCCGATTTTGCCGACGCCAGGGATTTTCTCCCCATCAAATCGGGTCGGCACAATTCGCGCCACTTGATCGCCGATAAACACTTCATCTTCAAACGCTTCCAAGAGCGTTGAATAGACGATTTGCCCGGTGATGTTTGAGAAGGTCGACGTATCCACCGCATTGGCAGCTTCGATCAGGTTGATACTGTTGCCGCCGCCGTGTTGCGGATCCCAAGTCTTGACGATATCAACGCCTTCATGGACCAAGCCTTCGTAAAGGTCTCGGATCGAAAAATCGTCAGCGGTCAAGTGTCCCTCTTCGAGCGCTTCGGTCAGATTCAGAACGGTTCGTTCCATACCGTCAAGCTCGACTCGCCTTCTGACATCAGCGACCGAAACACGCTTTCGCCGCCTTTGTCGTCTTCTTGTTGCAGTTACCATTTGTTTAACTCCCTAAAAGGTGATGATTGTCGTGATTTTCGATTATCGAATTTGGTGCATGTGCATTCGATCGACACTGATAACCTCAGAATTCGTGTCGCCAGCTTTCGCGCCTGCGAGCGGCTGCATTTCGGTTGCGCTCGTGTAGGTGAGCGAATGCTTCGCGACCAAAACTTCGTCGGAAGTGTTGAGCACTCCGATGAAGAACTTGACATCGGCCAGCGTTGTTGTAAGCGGCTGCACTTCGATGCGGAGCGTTTGTCGAATTCCACCGCCCGGAGTCTTTGCAACTCCGTCAAGGCTGTTTGCGGCCGTCAGTTGGGTTGTGACTTGGCTACCGGCCAATGAGCTTTCGACACTCCAAACCGTGTCGCCATCAGCTTTGAAGAACACGGCGCCGCTGTAGCTGGACTTCGGACCGGCCCCATCGTCTTGCAACGCATTGGCCGCAACGCCGTCCATAAATCCGGCGATCACGTTGGCATCGTCGGTATTGGCTTCGGTGTAGCTCAGTTCTGTTTCATAAAGGATTGCCTTATCGTTGGCAAAAAGGAAGATTTCGTTTGTGCCGTGGAGATAGACTTCGTTGTTGTCGGTTCCTCCAGTGGTCAGAAGCGCAATGCCTCCGACCGTATCACCAACCGCAACGGTTGCGCCTGAATCCCCTTCGATACTGGTCCACTGATCTCCGGTAACGAAGTGGTCGAAATCAGAGTCAATTCCGAATTGCCGCCTATTTCTGAGGGCGTCGGTAAGTTCGAGTAGTTTGCTTCCCACGTTTAGTACTCCTATTCAAGAGAAATTTTATATCAGAGGTTTTTCGCCTTGATGATTAATGGGTGACGGAATCGGCAAAGCTTTTGCCGTCGCTTACTTGGCTTGCGCTTCCTTCGTTCAAAGCTTCTTGGAACTTAGAAGTTCCGGTGCTGTCCGGTCGCTTGCTGATCGGTCGCTCTGCGCCACCTTTGCCAAGTTTATCCAAGACGGCTTGGCGGCTCTTATCGTTGGGCAGTTCGCAAAGAGCTTCAAAGATGTCAGCCGAGACGGTCTCGCCTGATCTTGCGAGTAACGCACGAACGTCGTCTTTTCGTGACAGCTTCTCGACGTGTTCCCTGAGCTTTTTGATTTCCTCTTTGTCTTTTTCGTCGGGCTTGGCTGCATCGCCTTCGGCTTCGGTTGCTTGTCCGGTCGCCGCTGCTTCACCGGTCGCCGTTGCTTCTCCGCCGCCTTCGATCTTCTCTTGGGCTTTGAGTAGGTCGCTGATTTTCTTCTGCATGGCCGACACATCCAGGGACGCATCGTCAAGAACCGCGATGATTGCCGCCTTGAATGCGGCTCGGATCGCATCGTCCGCACTGGCTTCGACAGGCACTTCGACGGGAACTTCTGCGATCGGAACTTCCCCGACCACTTCGTCTTGCTCACAAAGTCGCAAGAGGTGTTTGCCACTAGCTTTATCCTGTGAGGCTTTCGCGATTTCCAAAATTGTTCGTTTCATTGTTTTTGACTCCGATTCAAAAAGGCCAACTGTAGTTGCGGGCTGACCTACTAAGTCAACACACTTAACAACTTGAATTTCTTCGATAATCATTGAGCCGGCTTCTCTGCGATGCCTGCAAGTCGCATCGTGTGAGAAGCCGATATTGTTAGGGTCGAACTCGGCATTCCACATCAATTGATCAGCGAATCGATGCTTGGGGTTGAAATGAAGATCGCCGAATAGTCCGTCCTCTTGAACTTTGACGTTGCGCAAGACTCCGATTCTGTCTTCTAAGTCTCGACGCGCGCCAGGCACTTCACCATGATTCACGTTGACTTTCATGCCTTCATAGAGGCTGATTGCACCCCTCAACGTGCTCAATGGATAGACTCGGTTGTTGTTGGATTTGGTGCCAAGAATCTTGACGTTGCGAATTACGCCACTGTCCTTGTCGAAGGTTACGGCGTCTGAATTTGTGAATTCGCACAGATCCGAGACGTTCGAATTGTCATTTGGATTAGCCTTGAATAGTCGGTTGAAAAGTGACATCAACTAGACTCCTACAAGTTCGGGTGCAACTTCAAAGGTCAAGTGACAACGGCACCGCGGGTGCGCGTTTATTCCGGGTTTTACTTCGCTCGCGCCCGGACCAAGTTCGCTCAGAGAAATCTCGCTGATTGGCCGTCGATCCAAAGGACGGCAAATAGGGCATACTCGCCCGTCTCGCTCGGTATTCCAAATGGATTCGACCTGTTGACCGGTCTGGATTTCAAATTCAGCTACCGTGTCCAATTCGCCTCGCGCCGCTGCGTCGGTCACTTCGGTTATGGCGGTTGCTTCGGCTCTTCCTGCCCCAAGGGAACCAATCAGCAAAACCCCAAGACCGACGGCTGCGGTTGCGCCAGCATTGTCACGAGCGATCTTCTCGACTCGTGTTCGGGTGTTTTCGGTCATTTGCCTGGCAAGCTCGGTTGATCGGGCTTCGGCGTATTGTTCACCCTTTAGGTCGATTGCCTCTGCGGTAAGCCCGCCCGTTGTTCCTTCGATCGGTTCCCCTGGGTCTGCCAGCAGTGCAGTAGCAGAGGCAATGTAAACCTCCTTGAGCTTTGGCTTTAGCTTCGAGGCGGTTTCCCGCTCGATACCGGTCCAAAATGATCCGCTGATCCCGGATATCCGGGGAGGATCCCCAAGGCGCGTCTTTATCTCCCTTCGCTGATCGTTGAACATTTGAGCGATCAGGATGGCGATTGCGGCTTCGGAATCGTCTCTGTCCCTGAGTTCTGGCATTTTACTTTTTGGGCTTTTCGTCTTTGTCGACAGTGCCTTTTTCTTTGATGATTTCCTTGGCTTTGTCTGGGTTCAGATCCGCTTCGCTTATGTTGGCGAACCGTTCCGAATTCTTTCGACGCTCTTCGTCAGTGTGATCTGGCATGATTAACCCTTGATATCGAGTAACAAATCGACTTGGTTGAGTTGGGCAATAACCGCCGTTCCTGTTGCCGCGTCGACGATCGCAGTGGTCAAACGGATATCGAGTACGTCCCCGACCACAACATTTGTCGGAACGATTACGAAGGTGAAATCGGCAGCCGTTATGCTGTTGATGTTCACAACGGCCCCCGCATACAGGTCGACCGATGGGGCTGCCTTTCGGACGCATTCGACATCAAGCGTTGCCGTATCGTCTGAAATCGTGGTCAGCATTCCCGCGTTGATTTTGAGCGTGATCGATTGCCCTGGGACGTATTCGGCGGGAATCGGATATTCAACCCGCGCAAGGTTGCTTTGCGTTGCCGCCTTGTTGTCTTGGGATTCGAGCGTGGGCGTGTCGGTCAGATATGTATTGTTGACCAAGCCCAAATCGTCGGCTGCTCCCGCTGCGGGCAAGTTGGCTGCAATGTTATCGTGGACTCTGAAAAGGCTGAAAGGGATCGGGTAAACGACCAAATCCTCTTGAACCAAATTCGCCCTAGATAGTGGCGTACTTTCCCAAGGCCCTGACATTGCATTACCTCACGATTTCTTGTTTTGAAATGACCCCATAATCTAATATGGTATCCCCGCCGTCGCCTTTGGCTTCAACGGTCTGAATGAATGAATCTACTTCGCCCTGCTGGCTGTTCTTGAAAGTCTGCGAAATGCCGATCGGTATTGGAAAAAACTCGCCCAATACATGCAATCCGGGAATATTAACAAGCACCGGAAAAGACGCTGAGCTTTTGACGGCTACTTGGAATTCAGTGCACGGCCCGCCATCGTCCGCTTGATCAAAGATATCTAAGCCAGTGGAATCAACGGTTTGATTTGAATTAGTGGAGGCCATGATTTACCTTTTCAGTGTTGAATTGTGAGAGCAAAAGCAAAGGCCGCGATTCCGACCAGAACGCACAAAATCAAACCCCAAGCTGCCCATCGCAGAGGCGCGATCGTCGTATCATCAGGCTTTGTATACGTGGGCAAACCTCCGATTCCTGCAATCATCAATGATTCATCGTGGCCATAATCGGACTTGAATCGTTTTATTAAGCTCGTATCGAATTGACGGCTTTTGAGAAGGCAGCATCTTTTGGCCTTCCTTCCACTTCCACAGTGGCATTTCGAATTTCGAGCTTGTTTGATCATGGATACATCGCTTCTTGGATTACTGCTTGGACTTCCTCCGGTGTCTCGACTGATTCAAGCACCTTTGCCACGGCTTCGGTGATGGCCTCGCGTTTTACCGGTTGCGGTTTTATCTGTCCCGGCAGTCCGATGAATTCGGCTGCTTGTTCTCTCGTCATACCCAGAGCAATTTCAAGCCTAGATATTCCGATCTCCCTTGTGATCCCGCCATTATTCACAAGGTTGGCGATTTCATTTGCCGACGTGATTTGAATCCCACTCAAAAGCTTTGCTTCCGGTTCGACGCCGGGGGTAGGTGTCGCAGAAGGCTCGGTTGCGCCAGCACCTGGGCTTGTCGGTTGGCTCACACTCGGTGAAGGTGCCCCAGGAATCGGCGGTAGCACAGCATCGGGCTTCGCGCCGTTCTCTTGCTCTTGCTCGAAATCCAGGTTCTCTTGTGAAGCCCACGTTTTCGGACTCAAGATTCCATTGGCTTTAAGGATCGCTGATCGTTCTGTTTCGGCCTTCTTATCCCGTGTCGCGACTCGAGGCGGCTCAATCTCCAGTTCGATCATCCGACGAATCAGAGAGAAATCGAGGTTGAATTCATCTAATCGGCCAGCCTCAAAAGCGATCCGAATCACCTTCCAAAGAATCGAGGTAAAGGCCAATATGTAATCGTGTTGCTTCGCTTCGATCGATTTGACAAACGGTCCCTCTGCTACCAATGCGCTAGCAAAATTGGAGTTCGACGCATCCCCGCTGATCAAGAATTCCGGCATACTCCAGCGGGTTCCGACCGATCGAAGGCCAGCGCCCAAAGCTGTTACGAAGGCGGGATTTCGCTGCGAGCCCATCGGACCGGGCAAGTATTCCATGCCACTTGTGACGTTCAAGACTGTGCCCGGCTTATGAACCGCATGATTCTCGGTTCGTGTTGCGTCAGGATAATCGACCGTGTGGCGCACCATTGTCTCTGAGCCGACTTGGTTGTTTATCGTTTGTTTGGTTGCGCCTTTGGCGTATTGACGAATCCAAGCAATTCCGGCCGAAGTGGCGGAACCGACCAGCAGGTTTGTTACGAGCTTATCGATCGATTGCAGGTGTTCGCCGGTCGGGAAAAAGTCCGACATGCCGCGTTTGATATTGCCATCTACATTGAGCTTCATGTGCTCGATGCGGGAAACCGGCAAATAATCCCAGTTCGTTTGATCCCACTGAACATGAAAACCAAAGACTTTTTCAACGTCGTCTTCAGGGGTGTGGATACCAAAGCGCCAGCAAGATGGGTTGGCTACGGTCTGGGGTGCAAATTCTTCGATCCAATCTTCAAGGGCTCTGGTTTGGCCAGGCTCGCTGATTTGTTCAGGCTCAATGAATCGAGTTTCTACGCGGCCTTTGCCAGTGTGCCATAACCCAAGGAATACTTCTCCGTCGCGTCTCGAGCGTTCGAAAAACTCCCGATCCTTCTTACCGTTCCACTTGTTATCTTCGAGGAAGTCTTTGACGATCCGGTTCACTTCCTCAACCAGACCTTCTGGCGGGGCCTCTCGTGCGTCAGCATCCGGCTTGGCTGAATAGTCAAAGCCCTGCGCTATGGTGTAATTCTTGAGGTTTTCCAGGATCGAGATTGGCGTCTCGGTCGCTCCGGTCAAGATGCGGGCAAAGCCTCGGATCCAACTCAGTTCGATTTCATTGCGGAAGAACGGGAAGTTTTGCCCGCCTTCTCGATCGCTGATCCGAGCCCCAGCGCCCACTGGTAGCTGGAGATTGATGCCATGATGGCCAAAGCTGCCGGCGTCAAGAAACTCTCTCGGGTCGATCAGCTTTCCAAGCTCTTCTTGAAGCTGGTCCTCGTGCTCAAGAAAGTTCAGGGCTTCCGTCTTTTCGCGGATATCGATTTTGGCCTGCAGAATATCGCGCGTGTGCACAAGGCCCTTGAGGGGATCGGCATCCACATTTGGTTGTTCAATGCCATTTGTGACCATATTTCGATACTTACATGATCGAAATTATCATTGTCAAGGGCAAAGCGTTCGGAATCGAACAGAATGGAATGTTTCCTGATCTTGTTTTTGGGGCCAGATCGGCTTACTATGTGGATCCAACTTCTTCTTCTGGCTGGCTGTGCGGCTGGCCACAGTTCAACCTCAGTCCAGGGAATAACCAGGGCTGGGGTTTTTTAGTACTCCGCTTCAGCCGCATCCGGTGTTTCTTCTGAGTGCGGATCCATTTCGGAATAATACTGATATGTGATCCGCTTGGCCATTTCCAGAGAATCTGGCCCGTCGTCATTCTCACCCACCGGGAAGGCTTGAAGCTGTTCAACTGCCATTTCGGCGCCGGGTGAATCACGCTTGAAGAGGATTTCGCCGCGTGACAAGTAGGGAGTGAGCCGCCTGATTCTCGTTTCTTTGGAAACTCCCTGATGCTCAACGTCCAAAAGCGGGAGCATCATGCCTGATTTCTTTGACCTTTCCATGAAGATCATCGAAAGCAAACTCTGGAAAGCGATGCTTTCAACCCCAAATACATCTGGGCAATGGGTTTTAGCTAGGCGTATTCCATCGTCGACCATCTTGGTCGCGACTCGCTTTTCTAAGTCAAAGTCGCAATAGAGCAAACCAGACTTGTGCCGTTTCATTATCGTGTAGGCCGAATAATCTGCTTTGTCATTTCTGCCGAGCGATGGATCAAGGGTGATAACAGTTGAATCGATATCGGCTGTTGGGAATTCGTCAAACCAAATGCCTTCCCCAAACCAATCGGGCGGGAATTCTGCGCCTTCTTGGGTGGTGAATTGGGCCAGGTGTTCTCTTGCGAATTCATGCGGGCCAAGATCAAGAAGAGCTTCGGCAAGTTCTGCCTTTGAAATGTAGGGATTGTCTGACGTTGGGAGTTGCCAGCGCGCCCAACCTTTGCGGTTTTCAGCCTTTTTCCAAACGTCACGTTCAAACCAGTTATGGCCATTTGGCGAGGTGATAAAAATACACCACCCCACTTTATCAACCAACATCGGACGCAAGACGTTTTTCCACACTCCCGGTTTTGCGAATGCCGCTTCATCAAACACCATTCCGTCATAGCCTTCTGAGCGAATGTTATCCGGCTCCGATGTCGAAACAACGCTAACGGCGCCACTGTTGGGAAGTTCGATTCGCTTGTCAATCTCGCTCTTTGTTCGACCCCAAACTTTGGCGGTAGCCTTCTTGAGCATTTTCCAAGCTTTGCGGGCATTCCGCTTGACGGGCACTACCCAAGCCAATTCAGCCCCATCGATAAGACCTGGAAAGCTTCCTCGCGTTGGGCCGTGTCCAAGAACAATGGCCTGGAAAGCCGCGTCAGTCTTGCCCCATCGTCGACCGCAACAGACCACTTTGAAGCGGTTCGGGTCCAGCATCACCTTTTGTTGATGCGGCCGTGACTTCGGAAGGTGCAGCTTTGTTATGATCATTGGCCGTCATTCTTGATCTACGTTTAACGGCTTGGCTGGGTTTGTAGGATCGGTCAGCGGGCACTTGCCCGGTTCGTGGGTTTGTTCGCAATGGGCGCAAATGATCTGCTGGGGATCGCGTTGGCAAGGGCACTCGGGATCGACGCACCGATCGCTGGGCTTAACGTGCAGTACCGTCTTTCCTTCCATTACAACCCGCTCGGGTTCTTCGGTTTCATCGGTAGAGGGCTTGTGGCTCTTGCGGCATTCTTTGCAGGCTTGCACGTTGTTTTCCATGCCTTTTGCGATATCCTCGACAATGTCGGGCCAATTTATAAAGAGGTTGTCCTGTATCCCGGTTTTCCAGTGAGCCCTCAAGTGATCGGCACAGTTTTGGTAGGCATGTTTCTTGCCTCGGCAAAATGCTTTCCGTAGTTCCGCTTGGTTCGATTCGCCCCCTAGCTCTTTAGCCCAGCGCTCGGCAAGGGTTGCAAGCTCGGGTTCATCAAGGGTAAAACAATCATCTTTTTCCCAAGTGCCAATATTGCGAATGATTTTATTGAGCATCGGTGACACACCAACATACCGAAACATCTCATACAAGAAAACGACCAACTTGCTTTTCGTCTTGTGGCTCATTTCACTTCCCCCTTTTCCAAATGGTCTAAATAGAATTCAACAGCGGCTTCGATGACCTTGCTTTGTTGGCTCTTGCCGCGGCTCTTGGCTTCAGCTTCGAGCCGGTAAAACAGTGGGTAGAGTATTTTAGCAGAGATTCCCTTGCGGGGGAGCGCATTTTCGTCGCCTCTGAAGTGGATGTCTGCCATTAGTTTGGCCTCAATCCCCCTTTTTTCTTCTGAAAAGAATCCAAAAAAGCAAGCTAAGGATGACACCATAGGCTACAGGATTCATCAGGGTTCCCCCTCTATTAGTTTTTACAGAAATCAACGGTTTCCAAAAACCCCTTGTTTTACAGATTAGAAATGGCCTGGCTCCACCGTAGGGATAGAATCATTTCTTCTTTTTCTTCGGCCGTCCGTTCGGCTTGGCTTTGCCGTTCTTCTTTGGGCTCGGAAGCTTGTCCGGTTGCCCGTACCAATCGTCCACCAATTCTACCTCGATTCGCACAGTTTGCACAGATTCGGCCGGCGATTCTACGTGCAAATGCTCGTGCTTGTGTAGCTCGGTCGGCTGGTATGCGTCTTCTGGCCTCTGATTCGTCGCCAGGGCCTTCGCTTGCAAGTTGGTCCGGACCATTCGGTCAAGCGTTTGCGCTATTCTGACGGTCTCTCGGTCAGCCAGGTTGGGGCTTTCGTCGAGAATCTTCTTGAGCCGCGCGGGAAGTTCGGAAAGCAATTCGGGCGGGATGTCCCATTGTTCATTGAGTGCGCGCTGAATTATGGCGATGTCGCGCCGATGATGCGCGGGGTGCTCAAGAAGTTCCCCCTTACCCCGAGTGCCCTTTTCAGGCTGTTCTCGCGCACCGGCCATTATTGGCTCTCATCTGTTAAGATAGTTAAGCTAATGCAGCGGGCAGGATTCGAACCTGCATGGGAGCGTATTCATGCATGTTATTGAGGTCCACCTTGCATTGTGTTCCCTCCCCTTTACCTCGGTTGGCCATTCCCACACGGCTGACGCTGCAAATTTGTTCTCTGTTAAGATAGGCAATTCACTTTGGAATCTTATCCGAATCGGTTCCGCTTGTCAAAATTGGTTCAAGATCAGACCGAAGCGTAAATCCTATTCTATGCCGATTTGGAGACATTTGCTCAAGTTCTCCCTCTTCATCCAAAATAATAAATGATCCGGGTGGGATCTTATGACCAAGGCAGTGCATTTCAAAAGGTTCCCTGTTCTGGATAAAAGTCCAGCCAACCCGTAATTCTATGATCGTTTCCAAGTCTTTTGTTTGGACGGTCATTTTTTCTTAACCCTATCAACAAAGGCGGAAAGTTCTTTTCCCCTTGTTTTTGCGTGTTCTTCCCAGACTTTCGTTCTGTTTTTGATCGGGCCAGTCGATAAGAAGCAAGCCGTTTTGTAGCGCTCGACCAATCGGTCAGCCTCTTCTCGCTTGGATTCTCCAAGGTCAAGATTGTTCGCTTCCCAGATTAGTTTGTTGTCTCGGTTCATTTTTTTGAGTGGCACCATTTAGTCGGTAACTCTATTCCGCCACTCGGTTTGCAGCCCATAACTACGGGCATCATTTCAAAAGTCTGCCTAAGCTCCCCATCTTTAGTATGTTTGAATCCCATCACTGGTTGCATCGCTTTGGCTTGTATCTTCATCCGATCAAATCCGGTGAATACCTTGCCGGGATGGTCGACGTGGTTGAGCCCTCGCCAGCCGACCCGTACAACCTCGCCCCGGTTCCGAAACGGAAACTCGAAAGGTGCATCCCTGAAAATCATCCAATCGAATATCTGGTAAGCCGCTTTGACCCGCCATCGAACCGACCTGAACAGCCAATCCGAAAAGATCAAGACTTTCCAGAGGATTCCCCAAGTTCCGGTCATTGGGATGATTGGCGCAATCATTTAGTTGAATCCCCTATCTCTCTTGAACTTTCGAATCTCTTCCAGATCTCTATTAAGCCGCCGAAGTTCTATTTCATCCTTGTATTGCTGTTGGCGTAGCTTTGCTTTGCGCTCTTGCTCTTTTCTTTGATCTTCGGCTCGGTCTGCATCCCAACCGATGCCGATGAAAATACACGCGATGATTACTACGAGCAAAAAGAGCGAGGCCACAAAGAAGATGGTGTGCTTCGCTTTACGAAGATCCGATTCGATCTGATTTAAGCGGTTGGGTTTTCTTGGCGGTGGTTTCATTAGATTCCCCCTTTCATTCGATCCGATCTGCCGTAATCCGGATCCGTCCGGAGATAGGCAAACCGTTCGAAAGTTCACGGATTAAGATCTTGTCAAGAAATGTTCCCTCATGCGTGACAAGAATCTCGTTCTGTACTACCGTTAGCGTTGCGATGATTTCGCAACCTTCACCCCCTTTTGAATGAACCGTCGTCGAACGGTCAATCATAAAGGCCCTATTGTTCTTGAGGCTTTTTCTTGGGATCGTTTCGCTTGGTAAGCCATTCTTCTGCTTTTTGCGCAAATCCTGGGACGGCCGAAACAATCATTTGGAAAAGGTCATCACTTACGATGGGTTCTTGACCTTGCATTTTCCTTCGCCTTCGAAACCACCTAATTCCCCAGATTCCTATTGATGCAATTGCAGCGAAGCCGATGCCGTTGCCAAGAAACAAAGATATCAGTGATTCCCACGGCAAATCTGAAATACTTGGCGGCGCGGTGGGATCTAATGAAATGTTCGGCAACAATGCAGCACTGATCTTATCGAAAATCCTGCTGCGGTTCGTCAAGACAACGGCGGGAAGATCCTCTTGAGTGACCGGGATGCCTCTCCTTCTGGCATCCGGCAGATCCATGTACCTTTCTCTGAGGTTCTTGAATCGATCCCGTCTCAGTCCGCGGACAAGTGAGCGAATTCGACGGTTGTTGTCTTCGCTCAATCCTGTTGCGGCATCGGTGATAATGATCGCTTCCGGCCCTTCGGAGTATTCCGAATCATTCGGGTTTTGTGAATCATCGTCCGAAGGTGGCAAGAGTTGCGGAGGTAGAACACTCGGCAAGTTTGGCAGAATGTTCGGTCTGACTGGACCGTTTGGGGTTGGATTGAATGGAGCAGGTCCGGGGCGCCATCGTTCAACAGGCTCTTGACCGATTGCACCTTCAGGAATCGGGGGTTCGATTTGCCCCCAGCCTCCGTTCTTTGGTTTGGCCGGTGCTGTCCATACTTTCGGCTCCGGTTTCTTGGCCGGTATCGGCCGCGGTGCTGCTTGTCTTTGCTGTTGCGTTTTGATGTATCGACCGATTGACGATCGAATATCTTTTGAAAGCTTTTTACAGTCGCCATCCTTGCAATAGATTTGGCCGACTACAGCGCGCGGGTTCCCGAACTGATTCGTCAAAGGCGGCTGAATCAATACCGTTGGAAATCCTTGAAGCGAAAGATTCTTGAATCGGAATGCTTGGCTTGTGTCTGCGATCGAATACACTCGATAGTGTGACCAGCTTTGCTTGTGATCGCTTGGGTTTGCCCAAATTTTAAGATTTGAATCGGTGTTGAAATCTTGCTCAAGTCTTTTGCTTTCAGGGCTGCCGTCAACCACAACGGAAATAAACCATTTGTGTTTCTCGCTCGGGGGCGTCGACATCGCATCGCCAAATGTATTGACGCCAGGATCAGACCAAACGCCAGGCCCAACGCGCTGGACTATGTTGCCCCAGCGCTTGACTTCGTTTGCGTCAACCTCAACCATTGGCTTTTTCTTCGCATCAACCTTCGGCGGTGCGTAGGTTTGCTTTCTAAATCTTCGCAACAGTTGAGCATCGGCGGCGCTGGCCATCAGAGCGACGGCTAGCAAAAGTCTGATCAGGTTCATTGGGTTCCCCTTTTAGGAAAGGTTTCAGTTACCACCATTTAATATATTGAGCGATAGGCGGGTGCGGTGGATAGTCGAGAATCACTACCCATCGACCGCTTGAAAGATGCAATCTTCTGAATTCTGAATCGGTGTATTCGTCGATTCGTCCGGTTGAATTGTTATTGCAGACCAACCAAACCTTCTTTTGATGATCGTATCCGACCAAAGTTTGGAAGTGATTTGTTCCGGCCCCGATCGCGGCGCCTTTGCCTTCCTCGATCGCCCACGCCATCCACTTGAAAGTAGAATCGCCCGTGATGTTGTAAGCTTTGATTCCGCGGCTCTTGCAATATGCGGCAACTCTTGAAGGCCCGCTTCCTCCGCGCTCGGCCGGACCGTAGTTGGTTTTCCAAAGAAGAGTCTGAGCCTGTTTGACGTTTTGATCGGTTCCGACCATTCCGATTGAACATTGGACGCATGAACCGTCTGGGTTTTTGTACCAACCGCGAATTTCCGAAGGCAGATCGATGGCAAGATCTTGAGCAAAACAGACCGAACCGGTGATTAAGAAAAGTAAGATTGAAAAGATCATTCGTTTCATGGTTATACCTCAGAGTTCAGGACAAACCCCCCTTTGCTCCGGTGTCATTACAAGCAACAGCAACCCATTTTGTCAAGACGAATCGACGCCAAGACCCTTCTCATTCTTGTCAGCAGTGCATTTGATGCACGGCACAACGTCAATTTTCTGATTGCAGCCAGGACAAAGAAGCGGCGTTTCTATCTGTGAAGGTATGATTGGCCTTCGCCGTGGCTTCAATCCCTTTTTTCTTTCTTCATCCAATCGAAATACGGTCAGAAAATGAACCCCGACCATTCTTGCGATATCTTGATGCGTAGGCTGGGAAGGGTCATCGGGATTCTCTTCCCGTTTTTTCAGGTGCCATAGTATGCGTTGCCGCTGTGTTTTTGTCAGCTTCTTGCCGCGCGTCATAATGATTCCATGATCATATTTCCAATTAGCTCTGCCACTTGAGGCACTACGGCATTGCCTAAGCATCTAAGTCGGTCCACCCGAGAGGGAACCCCATCACCCACTCGACCCACGTCGGGTTCAACATCCCACCAGCCCCGCCCTGGGGACCGTTGCTCTTGCCGTCCTTGCTGAATCCGTGAGGCGTTGGCCAAGCCTGACCCCTTGCCGCTCCCACTAATGTCTGCCCTCGTTTCCCGTCCGGTTTGTTCTGCCCCTGGGTTGCCGCTGCGGCCGAGGGCGTCGGGTAGAGTTTGACCCAACCGTCCAGGGTCATGTGCCTCTGCGTCGTCGTCGGCCCGCTGTTGCATCTCGGTGTTGGCATACGCGATGATGAATACCCGGTCCCTGATATGCGGGGCACCAACGGCGGTCGCGGGTATGCTTTCCCATTCCGCATCGTACCCGAGCGTGGCCAAGTCCCCGAGTACTCTATCAATCCCCCGAACAAGCAACGCTGACACGTTTTCCACGAGGACGAATCGGGGTCGAAGAACGCCAATGATCCTCGCAAACTCCCCCCAAAGGCCACTTTGCTCTCCGCCAATTCCTGCTCGCTTGCCGACGCTGCTGATGTCTTGGCATGGAAATCCCCCGCAGATAAGATCGGCATACCATTTGTTTCGGGTTGTGTCTCGTTTGATGTCTGGGGCGAATCTCCCTTTTGGCATTCCGCGCCAAGAGTATTCGAATTCGTAGCTTCTGGGTGGGAAGTTTCGGATATCTCCGCAGCGTGTGACATCGGGCCAGTGCTTTTCGAGGACTTTGATTGCATACGGATCGTTCTCCACTTGCCAGATTGTTTTGAAACCGCCGGCACGTTCAAGCCCTAGTTCGATTCCACCGATGCCAGCGAATAAACTTCCGACTGTGATCATCTTCGTTCCGCTCTAACGCCAGGGCTTTCGATATATTTCCGGACCGCTTCGCCGATCTGACACGTCCAATTATCCGCTACCCACTCCAAATAGTCTATCGGGATATCGTTCAAAGTTTTTCCTTTGTGCTTTCCCTTTGGAATGACTAGCTTGCCTAAGTTCCGGGCTTGGTCATCTGTGATAGCTTTCGGCTCCGGTGCTTCGGTCGCATCTTTCAGCTTGGAATTGATCATTGTGCCGAGCCGCGTCCAGAAGTGTTTTGAGATTTCTTTCGATAATCCTTCGGCTTCGTGCAGCGCAAAAGAGAAGACATCCTTTGCAGATTTGCCAGCATCGACTTTTTCTTCAACGCTCATTTGTTACATCCTTGAAATCGATCACCCAAACCCAAGGATTAACATCCCAACCCCAGCCGCGAGGCCCGTTGATGGCTTCCCAAGACTTTGGCCAATCTTTCGGCTCGATTCCTTCGGCTCTGATATCCTCTTCCGATGCGTCTTGAACCCGCTCAACCCGAATCTTGAGTATTTCGAGATTGAGGCGCGAAGCCCATCTTGGCATGTGAATCGATGGCTTCCATTTAGTTTCCTTGGGCGAGTTCAACCAAAAGAAGTTTTCGCACTTACCTGCCAATTTCACGGGGTCGCCTTCCCCTCCGTTATCACATAAGTAGAAGCGGGCCGTGCTGTCTGCTTGATAAGCAATAGCGCAAACCGCGCTTTCATCGCAACCATCAGCCCATGTCTCGCGCACGTAGAGACGGTCACCGGGCACACCATGCGGGCAAGTGAAACGAATTTCATTTGTGTCATCTGCGCTAGATTGCCACTCAAAAATTGCCACTCCGTTTTCGCATCGAACACCATCCAACGGGTTCTTTGGCCAATCATCAACGGTCGAACCAAAATATTCTTGGATAGCTTTTGCCACCCGTCGCGTTTGACCTTTGAGCCCTGCTTGGATCTTCTTTACCAAGTGGCCCTTAAACAGAATTCCGCGCTCTTTCATTTTCAGTTTCCTCAATTACTTCATCACAAGGGCAAGGAATCTTGCCAGTAAAATTCGAATAAAACCAAACTAAACCGAAGCCAAAAACAAAGATACTGCCGTCAATCATTGTGCCAGTTGAGCAGTAGCACCGATGGCTTGCGGTTTTTGTCTCGAATGGTTTTATGATGCGCCAGATCATGGCAGAGCATCGATAATCTGACTATGTTTCTTCGGTCGGTCTCGCCTTTCTGAGTCTGAGCCGCCCCGCCGCAAATGTGGGCATTGTGCAAGACTCTTGGGAAATCCATATCCCAAGCCGTTGGGTGTGGGATCAAATGGGTAGCCATGCAAAAAGGGAAATCCCTCTGGAACATTTCATACATGGCTTCTTGTTCTATGGTTTGTGGCATTTCAGTTTTCCGGATTATAAGCTTGCTTGGGCAAGAGCATCATCTTTCTTTAATTTCTCAGCCGCTTCCCGTAAACAATCCGGCGTGTCGTCGTCAAACAACGGCACAAAGGTGCGGACCGCCCACTCACGTTGTGGATGCACGAGCTTGTTAAAATCATCCCAGCACCACTGTCGTTGCATTAACACTAAGCCGGCGAGCGATAGTTTCTCGATGTCCTCGCCAGCGGCCCGGCGAAGGATTTCGGAAATTATGTCGTGACAATTCCAGAAGTCTTCTGCGCCTCTGAGGTCTGCGCCGCTGAGGTATGCGCCTCTGAGGTCTGCGCCTCTGAGGTTTGCGCCTCCGAGGTCTGCGCCTCTGAGGTATGCGCCTCTGAGGTCTGCGCCTCCGAGGTTTGCGCCTCTGAGGTTTGCGCCTCCGAGGTTTGCGCCTCTGAGGTCTGCGCCGCTGAGGTATGCGCCTCCGAGGTTTGCGCCGCTGAGGTTTGCGCCTCTGAGGTTTGCGCCTCCGAGGTATGCGCCTCCGAGGTTTGCGCCGCTGAGGTATGCGCCTCCGAGGTATGCGCCTCCGAGGTTTGCGCCGCTGAGGTATGCGCCTCCGAGGTCTGCGCCTCTGAGGTATGCGCCTCTGAGGTCTGCGCCTTCTTCGACGGCTTTGGTTACTGCCTCTTTAACGTCCGAAACGTCTGCCTTGTAAAGCATGGCTTTCGTGTAGCGGTGGAGTATTTCAATCATCAGATTTCCCCCTTTCAAAAGGTTTCAAAAAAACTCCGGCTGCTGAGCCTCAACGGACCCAAGCGGTGTTGAGAGGGATAGGAGCGGCCTAATGCTCTTGGCCCTTTGTCCCCGCACAGCCGGATCAGATTGTCAAAAGCGGCGGGCGGGAATCGAACCCGCTTTTCATGGCCTTCTGAGCGCATGCACCCAACATTCCACCGCCACCGCTGCCGTTTACTTAGTCGTCGTCGGGCTTCGGTACGTTTTGTACCATTGCCTTGATCTTGCTTGGAACGATTGCCGCTTCGGTCCCGTCGCCGAGCGGGTAGGTTATGTAAGTGATACCGCTCTTCTTATGTTTGCGCCGTGGCAATTCGTCTTGACGCTTTTGCATTTCCTCAGTCAAACTCTGGTTGGTGCTGGTTTCCTTTTCGGTTGCCTTGACCCGTTTATTTTTGGCGTTCACGTAAGCCACCGCCGCTTTTTTGATTTCGGGGATTTCCGGCGGCTCAAAAGCCGGGTCGAAAAATGGTTGCTCGTCAACCGTTGATTTTTCGTCGGTCGCTTCAACTCCATCGACGGGCTCATCATTTGCCGCGTTGTCCTCGGGCGTAAACGGTTGCCCCTTTTCAGCGGTTTCATTTTCTTCCGGCATGACTTTTCTCCTAGGGTTAAAGAACTAAAACAACTTTGGTTGAACCTCCGCGACTCTTCGCGTTGATTTCTCAATCTCTGATTCCCGGATATCGATTCCTATATATTTTCGTTTTGATTTGATTGCAACGGCTGCCGTCGTTCCGCTTCCGATGAAGGGATCCAAGACAATTCCATCGGGTGGGCAGAATGAACGCACAAAGAATTCAGCCAATGACTCTGGAAAGGGCGCTTCGTTTTCATGGGCTATCGGGCTGCCCATAAGACCGCCCCCAACTTTGCAATGGATTACGTTTCCGGGGTTGGCTTTCTTTGGGCAAGCGTATTCCTGTTGCCTTGTGGCGTTCTGCCGTCGACCATCAGTGACACGATTCGAACAGCCCCCGCCATGGGTATACTTTGGAGGTAGCCCCATCGCGGTATTGTCTGACCACGGGAGCTTGCCGCCATTCGTGCAGCAAACAATGAATTCATAATCGTTGCGCAACCAATCGGGGCCACCGCTGCCCGGAATTCCGACGCGGTGAAACGCTGGCGGCTTTCTTAAACAGATCCCTGCCCGGTGAAGATCAGCCATCAAAAGTATTGGGCTCGCTGTGTATCGGAAAGCCTTGGTTTTCCCCTCAATCACAAAAGCAACTAAGCCGCGGCAAATCCTCAAAGATGCTTTGACTCGCTTGAACATCCAATCAACCCAATCTTGGCCTTTGAGCGTGAAATCAATTCCATAGGTCCGCGCGTCTTCATAGGGAGGCGAACCGAAGACCAAATCAACGCTGGCTTCTGGCATTTCCGCCATCACTTCCAAACAATCGCCTTGAATTAAACGGTTCGATTCCATCAAAACAACCTCTTCTGATCACCTGAAGGCGGATACCAAGTAATACATTTCGTGCCAAGTATTTTACAGATTCTCTTTTCGCGGTTTTCGATCTTCTTTGCGTCCCTCAATTCCGGCAAGCGCCTTGAAGCGGCATACCGATCGATTCCAATTGCTTCGGCAATCTCTGCGGCCGTACAACCTGGATTCAGATAAACATATTGCAAGCATTTTTCACGGTGATGGCCAGCCAGGCTTTTTGCATTGACTATTGCCGCGGCTTCGTGTGAAGTGCTTGGATCAGTCTTTCGGGCTCTGGCTTTCATCGTTTACCAATTCATTTCGGCTTTGATCAATTCATCAGCCCACGATATCGGCGGCTGATCTTTCAGCGATTCGATTTTGACCGCAAGCATTTCTTTTTCGGCGCCGGACGCCATGAACTTTTGCTGAAGCCCTTGTGAGACTAATTTATCATTCGGGTAAATGAGTCCGGTCAGCGCATCCGCAACCGATTTTGCCAAGTTGTCGAAGTCGGGAATCTTGTCCGACCATTCCCGCGGCATTTCCTTTTGTTTCCATTGTTTGTTCTTCGGTCTCGCAAACATGAACACGATCGAAAGATCAAGCGGCCCGATCAACAGCGGCCCTCGATAGACTCGAGCCGCGGCCAATCGGATATCTTTCTTGAATTGGTTCACCGGATGTTTTTCCGGGGTGTAAAGTTGGGACATCGGTTTTTGACCGGTGCATTTTCGGCAAGTCAGAAACCCCAAACACACCGGGCATTCTCCGTAGTAGTCGCTTGGTTCTTTTTTCCAAAGCACCCTTGCGCGTTCGCGCGGCTGGGCGATTGGTAAAACTGGAACAATGAAACAAATCGGGGTCAAGATTCGCTCCCCTGATTAAGCTGTGGAAGTATGGTCCCGCATAAACATTGTGGAGGCGTGAGGCTATACGTCTTTAGTTTTCCGCCTGGGTGTTCAACCGTAATAGTCATATCCCACTTCCCATTAACTGCTTTGATGTTGTCGCGACCAAAAGAACAACAATCGATCTTCGGTTCAACTGGCGTTTTCGTCGGCTCTGGAATGAAAACATGCCGAATCACGCGCCCGAAGTGATCTTCGCGGCCTTCTTGCACCCACTCGTGCGTGATTGCTTCGGCGCTGAAAGCACCCCACTGGAGCAAGTGACGGCCGTTTTGGGTTGGCGGGCCAATTGTCCAATCGAATCCAAGAACTTTGAATTCGGGCAAAAGAGCATGTTGAGCGCAAGCAAGATGCCTTACACCCGCCACCGTGCCGGCAGCAATTCCCTCTTTCGGGCAAACTTCAAAATCGCAAAGCCTTCTTTGATCTCTCCAACTCATAGCTATTTCCCCCTTTTAGTTAGAACCGCAAGGAATGTTTGAAATCTTCTCTTCAAAGTTGACGATCCGATTTTGCAAGCATTTCCGAAAAAACCCCATCGGCGAATCAGGCTTCTCTTTCTTCACCGCTTTTGCCGCTTCCAAGATCAGAACCTCTGGCGCCAAGTGGTCGATTTGATTCAAAATTGCCACTCTGTCGATGAAGGCCAAATCAGAGGGCTCTTTGCACCCCGTCAAACGGGTGATCTTTGCGGCCACCTTCCCAACCAAACCAGAATCCACCCCAAACTTTTCAAAGAATTCCTTAAAACCAACCGAGTCGTTGTCTGGTTGGGTTTTGTTCTGTTCTGTTTGTCCGGTTGGGTTCTGTTTGGTTTGGTTTGGTACTGTATCATGTGCGTGAATGTTTGGGCTCGGAGTGTTCTCCGACTCCGATTGCCTCTGATTGTCTGTGCTATGTTCGTTCTCCGTTTCTACCTTTTCTATCCACCCGATTTCAGGGGTAGAAAGAACCTCAAAAGCTAACTTGAAAACTGATTCAGCAACTCCAGTCTTGAAATGAAGATCGATAGGCTCCAGAGGCTTCCCGTCGCTGGCCAGTATGCCCCGTGGCGAGCATTTCGAAGCCACCTGGACAATCAGCATCCAAGCACCAAACACGCTTGGACCGTCCTCTCTGGCCATTAAGCGACGAAAACGCATTCCATCATGTTTGTTTGGTATCGCCACCCAGCTTAATGATTTATATCGCCTAGATTGTGCAGTCTCAAAGTTTTTAGCCCAATCTTTGATCCGGTAAAGGTCAGCCATGACGGGAAATCCTAAAAAACAACGCTCCCTGGGGAACCCTTGCGGAGAATCCAGGGAGCGCGTCCAATGCCTCGTGAAAGGCTTGTTTTGTCTGGGATTGCAAGAGTTCCAATCTGATCGGCATATTATCCGAGCCTATTCCTTGAGTCAAGATGGATTTTTCAAGCTATCACAAGCCCGGTCCGGACGGCAAAAAGGGTCATCAGGGCATCATTGTGCACCGAGAGTTTTTCGCGAGCGCTGTATTTATGGTTCTCGGTCGCTTTAATCGATATAGCCAATCCTTCGCTGGCCTACTTTATGTTTCATCTTCAGTTGTTTCATGTTTTCCCTTTCGTCTCTGGGGTTGTGGGCTATAACCGCTTGCCGCCATGTCGATATTCACGCCTGATATTGGCTTCAAGTTTCTTTTCTATCTCTGCTTCAATGTCGATGCCGAGCCCGCCGCACAAGTCGAAACATCGTATCATAACGTCGGCAATTTCTTCATCGAAGTTTTCTCTGTCATCATGCCGAAAGCCTTCAAGTGCTTCTGATACTTCGGAGTGGATGAGGGCAAGGACCGCTGGTACACGATGCTTGTCTTTCCAGTCCCCTGGTCGAATGACTTTCCACCCATTCGCTGTATTGATGGCGTTAATTCGTTTACAAAGTTCTTTCATCACGTCCCTTCCTGTTGAGTTGGATGACACCATTGCCCGCTGGGTTTCTTGTATTTCTCCCAGCAGTAATCATCACAATGGTCACTACAGTGGTCATCGCAGAGGGGCCTACCGCAAGTCTTGCATTTTCGGTTCTGTTTACTCATCACGCTTCCTCCAGTTCAGGTAGGGGGGTTTTTATCAGCTTCAACAATTTTAAGGGCTCTTCTGGCAAGTTCTTGAAGTTGTTGCGCGAAGTTTTCGATAGGATTTTTAGGCCCGATCGATAGGAAAATTTGACAGACGCCAAAAATATCCTCTACCAATGGTGAATCTATAACGGGAACGTCAATGACCACACTTGCATCATCAACGGAAATTGATTCGAGCCGTTTTATGTCTTGCTCGTAGTCGAGGCATTTGTCGGAAAAGATTTGGTTCGGGATGTCGTGAGGGTCTATTCCGGGCATGGGTTTTCCTTCAATGATTTCAGGGTTTTATCTGCTGTTTGAATAGCCATTGCCGCATTCGAATCTGGCCCCATCTTGCCATCGGAAACTAAGATTTCAGCAAACAAAGAGACGAGCGTGAATACCTCGCGTTTGCTAAGGCCGACATTGGCCTTAGAGCCCGGCGTAACAACAGAAGGAAAAGCCGCTTCATCGTTCTTGATCATGATTTCAAAACCTTTATTGTTCGGGCCTTCTTTTCTTCCCAATCGACAAAGCCTTTTTTCTTCAGCGCTCTCAAGTGTCCTTGGGCGCCGTTGGGTGAAGCGAAGTTAAATTCGTCCATGATGTCTCGAACCGTTGGAGAGTATCCAGCGGATTGGATATATCTGACAATGAATTGCAAAACCTCTTTTTGAGTTTCGGTCAACACGTTTTCAGCTTGATCCATTGTTTCACCTTCGCTTCTTTTGTTTTTCCAAGTTCAAGGCTTCCCACCGCATTAGAATGATTTGGGTTTGATGCGTGAAAAAGTTTATGTAATCTTCGTCCTTTCACTGCGTTTTTAATTTGTGTTGCGCGTCAATTTCATCACTGGTTTTGAAGTCATCGGGAATTTTGTTTTCTTCTTTGAGAAGCTTTCTGCGGTTTTCGATCGCAGCTAAAAGCTCTTGATATAATGTTGCGTCAATATTTCCTTCGGCAACATGACCATCAGCCTTGTCTAACCAATCCAAAAGCTCTTTGGAGTCTTTGGCCGAATTGATTTTTGTAAGCGCGGAAGTCCGCAAAGCATCTTGATCACTAAATTTGGCTTTCATTTGATTTACATATCGGGCATCATCCCAACAGCCCAAGAAAATATCAGCGTTGAATCCAAGCCAGCTAAGCGCCTTTGAACGTGCCGTTGTCATAAGCTTTTTGCGGCAATCATCATCCGGTTTGAGCTTCATATCTACGCTAATCGGGAATTCAACTCTTTGGATTTCTGCACTAAGATCCTCTTTCCTGAACGGATAAAAGAAGACGGCATCAAGCGCAATGTTGTCCCCAAGGTCAGTTTTAGTGACTGTCCATTTCAAATCTTTGAAGCCCCAATCCATGCCATAAGGCCCCCACTGCGCCGTGGCGTTCATCAGTTGAAATTGCGGATTGATTTCGGTGAAGTTGTACTTGATTTTTACAGCTTCGGTATATTCGGGATCGGTATGCCAAACCTTTTTCCAAAGATCCAAGTTCGAAGTCTCGGGAAGTTTGGGCAATTGATTCCCTTTCTTCTCTGGTTTTTCTTTCTTAGAATCTGACATCGGCTAAAACCTCCAATCGTTCAGCTAGGATTGTTCTGAATTTTCTGACCGCTTCGGCAAGCTCTTCGATGTATTTTTCGTCGCGCTCAACTCTGACG
>SDBV01000957.1_pt1 | contig 42413 bp, 36 predicted proteins | sample 2277081 | NCBI WGS metagenome assembly SDBV01 (sample SAMN10402039, study PRJNA504765) | marine sediment metagenome | isolation source: marine sediment core GS10_PC15, 223 cmbsf | place: Arctic Ocean: Southern Knipovich Ridge | collected 2010
TATCTCTAAGAGATGTTTCTTCTCTTACAAAATTCAAAAAAGTTTGCTCTTGCTCTTGTAACAATCTATTTACTAGATTCTCTATATTAGAGGTATCCATGTCTTTGTATTTTTTATGAACCCGCCCTAAATAATTTGTAAAAGCTTTAGCAGGATCAATAGAACTTTCTCTCCCATTAAACTCCGATCCAAAGTTGGGTCCTTTGATAGATGTATCAATAAATACTTGAGCTGGTTGAGTTAAAGCATGTACTTGTGCTTGAGGTATAATAGACATAATAAGTTCCTTTTGTTTTTATTATATATTTAAAAAAAAAGTGTTTATGTTTTTATACACTATTAGAGAAAATGTAAAGCATTATTTAAATTTTTTGAGGAGTTTAAAAAGTAAAACATTTTATTAAAAGAGGTAATTTATGAAATAAAATTTAAAAACTATGTGTAAGACAATCTAAGTTAATGACATTTTTTTTGTGATGCAAAAAATTTAAGTCTTAATTTTTGTAGATTTGTTGCGCATATTTAAAAAGATTCTGTTGAAAAAAAAGAACTTTCCTTTGAAAAATCTTTTTCAGATATATAAAATGTTTTTCCTAATTTTATTTTTCACTTCTCTTTGAAATAGAACTTGCCGCTTCATTTAAAGCTGGGGATAAGGAAAGGGCAATAAGGCTAAAAGCATATATTTTCCTCCAACTCTCTTGGGGTTTTTTCTTGTTATAAACTGTTTGAAAAGCCGATGACTGATCAATCTTTTCAAAACTCCAAAAAAAGAGCCATTTTGTATTTTTTTTAAGATAATATTTTTTCTTTTTATTTAAATCATTGATTTGCAAAATTCCTAGATTTTCAGAAGCAATGGCGTAGTATAGAGAGTCTTTTTTTGTGAAATTGCTTATGCCTTCCCATGCAATATCATTGTATTTGTAGGTAGGAGTAGAATTGTTTTTTCTTTGATCATAAATTTTGAAGATATCTATTGTTTTTCTTAAAGAATAAAAATAATTATCTAAATCTTTTTCATTTTTAAAAATTTTAGATTCTGGGTTTCCTGAAATTTCTACCTTTATTAAATTGATATCAGATGTTGATATGACAGCTCTTGATAAATTATATTTATAAGTTTTTTCTAATAGATTATTTGAGCGATTAGTATGTCGTTTATTCTTTGTGTGTTTTTTATTTGCTGTTGTTGAATTAAAATTAAACCAAGATGGCAAATATTTAGTTATAAACATCAAAGCTCCCTTATTTTTTTATTTGAGTAGTTTAAAAAGTAATGTATTATATTAAAAGAAGTAATTTATTTTTTATGCAAGAAAATTTAAAAACTATGTGTAAGACAATCTAAGTTAATGACATTTTTTTTTGTGATGCAAAAAATTTAAGTCTTAATTTTTATAGATTTGTTGTGCATATTTAAAAAGATTCTGTTGAAAAAAAGAACTTTCCATTGAAAAATCTCTTACAGATATATAAAATCTTTTAACTAATTTTTTACATAATGTTGTACACTAATCTGGTTTTGGGATTATTAAAAATTGAATAATGAAAAAAATATTTTTACTAGTTTTATTTTTTCCTTTTTTTGTGTTTTCTGCGCCATCGGGCTCGCCATCTCTTCCCGCTATCATTGAAGAGGGGTTTTTTATTCCTGATATCAAATGGGTAAATTTTCGTTTGGGATTTTTGGAATATATTGCATCTGATCTAGTTATGAAATTCGAAGAGGTTGGAAAAGAGAATAATTTTCATTTAAGAAAAGTAAAGGCAAACGCAAATTTAGGATCATTTACAGTTAACATCAAAGATCGATTGGATCTGTATGCTGAGATAGGATCTTGTAAGATAGAGCCGGAGTTTAGGCAGGGATCTAGCCTATATATAGCGAAAAGTGGCAACGATATGCTATATAGAGCGGGAGCTCGATTAGTATTTTTTGAAATTCTAGATTTTACACTAGGCGCTTCGGTAAAGTATACGATTTTTTCAGCATCAAATGATTATCTAACCAGAAATGATAGACCGATTGATAGTGATATTAAATTTGATTTAAAGGAGTGGCAAATTGATGTTGGTGTAGCTCAAAAAATCTCTATTTTAAGACCATATATCGGCATATCATATAGAGATGCAAAAATAAAAATGAAAAATCTACCGTTTTTTCCAAATAATTTAGATTTGACTTTTCAAAAAAAAGCAGGAGTTTTTTTAGGTGTAGCTGCATCACTCGGCTCTTTTGTTATGGTAGAAGGTGAAATCAAACTTATTAATGAGATGTCAACAAGCCTGTCTTTAGACGTTCGTTTTTAAAAGTTTTTGAAAAAAATAACTAAAAGAGTGTATTGTTGTTTGAAAGTTATTTTTAAAATTTCAATGAAACGATATATATATTTTTTATTAGCTATTTTTTTTCTCCAAGCAGCTTTTGCGCGAGATCCATTTGAAGGAAAACAGGAAGAGCCTGATATGGATGCCTTAAGAAAATGGGTAAGAGAAAAAAGAATGATATCGATTAAAGAGCTAGGGGGAGATCTATCTCTTAGTGGAGAAGTCAGAGTAGAGTATCAAGGATTTAATGAGAAAAAAAATGGAATTAAACAAAGAGGGATATCTTCTGCAACATCCAATCCAAATAACGCATTTGATGTAGAGGTCAATCTTATTTTAGATTATCACTCAGGCAGAACTTGGGGAATTATCAAATTAGAGTTTGATAACGATATGGGAATAGATAGCGGAACTACACATGAAATAGCTTTGGAAAAAGCTTATTTTGGTGGAAGAATGATAGATGGAGAAACTTTTAATTTTGATGGAGAGCTTGGTAGAAGAAATTTAAGTGATGTTTTTGATTCAAAAATAGAATTTTCATCAATTTTCGATGGTGGGCTTTTTAGATTTAATAAAGCATTTGAATCAATTGGTAGTTTTTATGTTAATCTAGGCGCTTTTTTAATAAGTGATTTTTATAAGCATTTTGGGGAGGTCACTGAGATAGGACTTTTAGATATTGCAAACACTGGTTTTTTCGTAAAGTATTCATTTATCAATTGGAAAAAGTTTTTTGATTCAGACGGAGGGAGAAAAAGAAGATTTAATTTTGGAAATTCTCAACTTCTACTCGGATATCAAGGTATTATGGCTAAATGGGATAAATATACTAAAATATATCTAGCTGGTTTGATGAACCATTTTGCAAAAGATTTAACTTTTGCAAATGATGTCAACCTTCATAAAAAGTATAATTTAGCTTGGTATGTTGGAATATCAGTTGGAAGAATCCTGCAAGCAAGAGACTGGGCTATTGATGTAAACTTTCAATATGTTATGCCTCAAGCTGTCTCTGATTTTGATGCAGGAGGTATAACAACTGGAAACGCAGATAATGTTGGTTTATATACAACAAGTGTTACCGGAACAGGAAATCCAACAACAAGAGCTGATGCTGTTGGAGAGGCAAATTATAAAGGGTTTTCTTTTGATTTCTTGTATGCAATTACAAATAATTTAACTCTTCTTCAAAGATTTGAAATTTCTAATAATCAGACTAGATCTTTTGGGCCAGCTATGAGCTTTAAAAAGTATGAGATGGAATTTATCTACGCTTTTTGATCTTGATCTTTTCTTTGATTGGGTTTAATAAAATTGTAATGAATGATTTTACCTTCTCTTTTTACTCTTAAAAAGATAGGCTCTGGATAAGTTTTGGCATATGAGCTTTTCAAAAAGACTTTTAAATCTTTTTTAGGAAATTTAGATCCTAAAAAAAGACAAACAAAATTTATTCTTCTTTTATATTTTTTTGTTTTTGCAAAGAGTCTTTTTAGAGAATAATTTTTATTTCTTCTGCTTTTTATTAAATATAAGGAGTTTAAAAACCCTCTAAAATAAGGGAAAGTTCTCATAACCTTTCCCAAACTAAAAACTTTGAGATTAGGAAGGAAGGAGAACATCAAAAAGACTTCGAGCCATGATCCTTCCAATAAAATTATATAAGAAGAGGGGGTTGGGATATTATTTACTTTTACTTTGAAAAACTTTAATAAAATTTTTCTAGAAACGTAAGAAAAGAACATCTCAGACATTCTTCCTGTTATAAAAGTATTAAAAACAAGAGATAATATTCCGACAAATAAAAATCCATTTGCAGATGAAAATTTTAAAGTTGAGCTGATTAAATATAAGAAAAAAGCAGCGAGTAAGACTCCGCAAAAGCTTAAAAAGTTTGCAGCAGCGATTATTCTTCCTCTTTTTCTATCAGGGCTAGCTATTTGAATAAAAGAATCAAAAGGAATTAAATATATTCCTCCAAAAAACCCGAGTAAGATAAGCAAGATAATAACAACTATTAAATTATTAGGAAAAAATCCGAGCAATATAAATACAAAACCAACAAAAAAACCTGCTAAACAAGCAAGGCCCGGTTCTACTCTATCTTTAGATAGTCTGCCAGCTAAAGTTGAGCCGATAGCGATTCCTATGGCTGTTGCTAAAAAAAGATAGCCTCCACCGATCTCTGTGAGGTTTAAAGATTCAATAGCGTAGGGGATTGTATTTAATTGAGTGAACCCTCCGATAAATAGAAAAAATGCAGATCCTAAAACTGCAGATATTAAATATCTCTTTTTTGCACAAATACGTAGAGTTTTATAAATTTCGTAAAAAAACAGTGGGTTTATTTTCTTTTTTGATCTTTTAGCTGGGGTTTCTATAATTCCAAAGCTAGTAGATAGGCCAATTGCAGCTATTATTACACATAAAATTGTAGCTAAAATAAAGTTTTTATTTGTGACATCAGTGATAAATGAGGCTAAAAATGTTCCTATTATTATCGCTAAATATGTAAAAGAATTTAAAGCTCCATTTGCTTTAGATACATATTTCGGATCGATAATCTCTGGAATGATGCCGTATTTAGATGGTCCAAAAACAGCGCTTTGCATGCCCATAAAAAACAGAAGAGTATAAAAAAACATTGGAGATTTGAATGCTACTGCAAATACAGAGAGGGTCATCACTACGACCTCTGCCATCTTCATAGCGACTATGATATTCCTTTTAGAGAGTCTATCTGCTAAAACACCTGCTGCAGCTGAAAAAAGCAAAAAAGGAATAACGAAAATAGCCCCAGCTTTTGCTAGAATAGTACTAGCATTTAGAAGGCCTTTGAGATTTATAATAAAATAGACTAAAATCAACTTGAAAACGTTATCGTTTAGAGCTCCTAAAAACTGAGTGGCGTTTAAAAATTTGAAAGAATGTTTTCTTTTGTTAAAGCTCATAGACAAAATTTTTATATAGTACTACTATTTAAACATTAATTAATCCAGTTTCATTTTATAGGATACTAAAGAATCTCAGATGAAAGCAATGTTTTCTAGCAATTTTATTGAAAATTTAACTTGCAAACTAAAGCAAAATCTTTTTTTTAATGGTTTAAAATCTGAAACCTACATTTTTGTACCGAACAAATTTATAAAAAATTATCTAGTGCAAAATTTTGCAAATGATCCTGATTTAAAAATTTCATTTGGAGTAAACTTTGTAAATATTTCTAATTTTTTGAATTTTTTTCAAAATAAGTTAAAAATTCCTAAGGACAAAAGATTTTTAAATTCTTTAGAGTTAAATTTTTTAATAAGAAAAAAAATTATAGGGCATATAGAAAAACCTAAAAATCTCATATCTAATACTCTTTATTTAGATCTTAGAAAATATTTAATAAAAGATGAAAAATTAATAGAGAAAAGACTCACCAAGCTCTCATTTGAACTGACTGAGATTTATCTAAAATATTCCATTTTTGAAAATGAGAAAAGTTTAATTGAAAAAAGCAAGAGTCATTGGCAAGTCAAACTATTTTTAGAAATTTTTTATGAAGATAAATATAGTTTAGCTTTTAGAGATCTAAAAAAAATGGATATTCAAAGTATAAAAAATATTGAATTCCATTTTTTTTCTATAAGTTATATGCCTCCAATTTATTTTGATTTTATAAATCAATTTGAAAAAGTTTTTCACTATTTTATATCTCCAACGAAATATTTTTTTGAAGATTTTTTATCAGATTTTGAAAGAAAAAATCTTAAAAAACATTTAGTAGATAAACAAAAATCTCATGAAGAGATTAATGAGCTAGATAATTATTTAAAGGACAGAAATTCGTTTTTAGCGAATATGGAAAAACTAAAAAGAAACTATCTGAAAATTATAAGCTCTTATGATGATATTGGAATATACGATGAATATGATGGTTTTGATGAAGAAAATATAGAGATAGATGATAAGAGCTCTCTATTAAATGTTTTTCAAAATGACATACTCAATTTAGAAAATAGAGAAAACAATTTAAAATCTCTTGAGAAAGCGGACGATTCTATACAAGTTCATGTAGCTATGTCTAAATTAAGAGAAGTTCAGATCCTTTATTCAAATATTTTAAAGCTTTTGGAAAATGATCAAGACCTAAGATTATCGGATATCCATGTAATTTCTAAAAACATTGATGAGTATGCCCCATATATAGATATGGTTTTTGAGAAGAGCAGCTCTTCATTGAATTACAAAATATCTGATTTAAAAATAATTGATGAGAGTTTTTTTATCTCAGGATTTGAAAAACTTATAAAATTATCTAGTTCAAGATTTGAAAAAGAAGATATTTTAGATCTTTTTGAAAATCCTTTGTTTCTTTCTAGCCATAAATTTTCTATAGATGAGAAAAAAACATTATTTAAATGGATAGAAAAAGCAAATATATCGTGGGGATTAGATGAAAAGCATATTTTAAAATTTTTAAAGGGTAGCGACGCGGCAATTTTAAAAAGTTTTGAAAAAGGCCTTGCTAGAATTTTTCTGTCTGCTGTTTTTGTATTAAATCAAAATTTTTTAGATAGCTCGTTTTCTTTTGATTATCCTATGAGCGAGCTAGAGATATCAGATTTGAGAGTTTTGGATAAATTTATAAATGCACTGATCTCAATATACAATGATCTAAAAATTATTGAAGATAAAAAAACTTTAACTTTAGATGAGTGGCAAAAATATTTAAAAAATTTGAGCAGTAATAATTTAAGAAATTTTCATAACTTAAACATGATAATAGATAAGGAAAAGGTTTTTGTTGAGAAAACAGCTTTTGAATCTTTTCAAAATTATTTAGAGGATCTAAAAAGTATATCTTTTCATTTTGATCAAACAAAATTTTCTTTTGAAGTGATTTTTGATCATCTTAAAAATCATCTATCTAGGTTAAGAGTAGAAAGAGGAGCAAATTCTATTGAAGCTATTTATTTTTCATCTTTTGAAATATCTTATTTAAGAGCTAAAGCTATTTTTATATTAGGGCTTGATGATGAATCTTTTCAGATAAAGACAAAAAGCTCTATAGATATTAGCAATATAAAAGGTGTTCCATCTTCTGTAGATCATGAAAGATCTCTGTTTTTACAAAGCTTACTTAATGCAAAAAAATATTTAATTTTAAGCTACACTTCTAAAGAGAATCAAAAAATTGATAAAGCTATATTTTTAGAAGAGTTTTTATCTTATCTAGATAGATCTTATAAAATATTAGAAAAACAACCATCTAAATGTATTGTAAAAAAACATCCTCCTTTTCCTTTTCACAAAAGTTATTTCTCTAATGGTATTGATAGTTTTGCTAGTAAATATTATAAAGCCGCGTGTCTTTTCTATGGGGAGAGAAAAAAACCAGATGTAGCCCACCTAAATGTAAAGCCAATTGATAACGCTTTCAATAATGAAGGGGACAAAATTATCGAACTTCGTCATTTAAAACAGCTTTGTAAAAATCCAATTAGTTTTTATTTAAATAAGATGGATATTTATCTAGAAGAAGAAGAAGATAAAAACGATTTTAAAATGTCCAATCTCGATAAATACATCATAAAAAATGCAATCATAAAAGATGATATTGTTGATGATATTTTATATTCATTTGAGAAAAAAGCGAAAATGCCAATTGGAGTTTTTAATGATATTGCAAAAAGCACAATTAGATCTGACATTTCTGTATTTTTACAAAATTTAGATGATTTAGAAGTAGATTATAAAAACCTTATCAACATTGAATTTAACCTAGATGCAAAAAAAATAGAAAAAATTGATTCAAGAAATATAGTAATGCCGCCGATTGAGATTAAAGGAGATAAAGAGACAATAAAGATTGTAGGTAGAATAGAAAACATTTCAAATAAGGGCATTTTATCACATCTAGATGACAAATTGTATAGTCAAATTCGCAGCTGGCCAGATATTTTAATTTTAAATAAGTTAGATGAAAATTTTGAAAAAAATATGATTTTCACTAAATCTAAAACCATTAAATCTTTTAAAATAGATAGGGTAGATGAGTGTTTACTAGAGTTAATAAAATACTATGAGCTATCTAAGAATGAGATTTCATTTATGATAAAGCCATTTTGTGAACATATATTAAACAAAGAAGAAACTAATTTAGATAAGGCTCTGAGACAAACAGGCAAAAAAAACATATTTTTAGATGTTTATTCTACTTGGTATTTTAATAACTTTGAAAAGCCAGATGCTAAATCTCTTATTGAAAAATCCAAAATTTTAAAAAATGTATTTCAACCTCTTTTGGAAAAAAATTGAAAGTTTTTAATGTTATAGATCAAAACACTAATATTTTTGGTAAAAAGCTAATAGAAGCATCTGCTGGCACTGGTAAGACTTTTGCAATTGAGCATTTATTTGTAAGGCTTTTATTAGAAAAAGAAGATTTAAATATTGAAGAGATTTTAGTTGTTACTTTCACAAATGCAGCGACAAAAGAACTTAAATTTAGAATTAGAAAAAATTTAAGTGAAGCCATAAATATATTAAAAGCCAGCAGTCACGATTTAGAAAAAACTTTTTCGTATTTAACTGATTATCGAGGGCAGAAAGATAAAATAGCTACATTAGAAGATGCATTAGATCTTTTTGAAACAGCGAACATTTTTACAATACATAGTTTTTGTTTTAAAGCGCTGAGTGAATTTGCATTTGAAGCAGATGTATTAATAGATATAGATGAAAAAAATGATGTTTTTTTTATAAAAGATAAAATTATTGATTATTTAAAATTTTTCATTGATTCAGAAAAATATTTGCCTGAACAAATCGATATTTTAGTAAGAGAGCAAAAAGACATAGATAATTTAGTATTAAAAATTTTTCAAAATCTAGATAAAAATTTAAACTCTCAAGATCAAGCCTCTAAGAAGCAAGATTCATTGGATCAAGATTCGTTGGATCTAGATTCGTTGGATCTAGATTCACAGAATCAAAGTTGGCCTTTGCTTTTTGATGATTTTAAAAAATCCATAGAAAATTTTAAAAAATCAAAAGCTTATGATGAAGCATTTGAGATAGGGGATTTTGAAAAAATTTCTAAAAACTTTAAGAAGATAACGAAATATAGAAACGAAGATTTTCACTCTCAGTTAAAATCATTGATTAACACTATAAATAAAGAAGAGTGCTTAATAGATGATTTTAAAGTTTTCATAAAAAACAGGCTTTCAGTTTTTGAATTTTTAGATGAAAAAAATAAAAAAGTAAAAGCTCTAGATTATGAGCTCCCAAAAGTTTTAGAAGATTTAAAGAAAACTTTCTATCCAATCATAAAAAAAGCAACAGATGCAAATGCTTTATTTTATAATTTAACTTCAGATATAGCTTCTTTTGTTGATGATTTTTTAGAAACAAATGAGATTTTTACATTCGATAAGATTTTACAAAAAATGCAAAAAGCTTGTAAAAATGAAAATTTCTCAAAAAAACTAAAAAATAGATATAAAGCAGCTATCATCGATGAGTTTCAAGACACAGATCCCATTCAGTTTGATATTTTTAAAACTCTATTTTTAAAAAATGATAAAATTTTAGCTTTTTACTTAATTGGGGATCCGAAGCAATCCATTTACAGCTTTAGAAAAGCTGATTTATATACCTATTTAGAAGCTACAAAAAAAATTGATGAGATTAACTATCTGGACACAAACTATCGCTCTACAAAGCCACTTATCGACTCATTAAACGCCTTATTATCTAAAGAGTATTCAAAAAATTGGTTAAAACTACCTAATATTGAGAGTAGTTTAGAATATATCCCCATAAAAGCTGGTTTAGATGAAGAGTTTGATTTTCAAGATGATAAAGCTCCCATTCATTTTTTTATGTCTGAGGGAAATAAAGTAAAGAAATGGTCTACAGATGAAATGGAGATAAAAAATTTTACATTTATTGCAAACGAGATTTTAAGACTTAAAAAAAATTGTCAAAAGTTTTCAAATAAAAGTTTTGCCGTTCTAATAAAAGATAGATTTCAAGCTCAAAGATTAAAAAGCTATCTTCAAAAGTTTTCAATAAACTCGCAGACTCCAAGGGCAGAATCTTTAAAAAATTCTATTTGTTTAAATGCTATGAAAGAGTTTATAGATGCATGCATTCATCCGAATAATTTAAATAAAGTTAAAATTGCACTGCTGGGACCATTTGTTCAATTAAACCTTCAAGATTTAAAAAATATTGATTTGCAAAATTTCTCAAAATATTTAGAGAAATTTCATTTTTTAAAATCTATTTTAAATAAAAAAAATCTAGGAGAATTTTTTCATCACTTTTTTGAAATATCTTTTGAAAACTTTTCAATTTTAGAAAATATTGCTAAAAAAAAGGATATAAATTTTTACCTAGATACGACTTCACTTATCGAGCTTATTTTAGCTGAGAAAAATTTGGGTTCACATAATTTACTTAGTTTTTTTAAAAAACTGGATCTTTTAGATCAAGATGATGAGAAGCTAAAAAATGTTAAAAACTTTGAAGATGGCGTTCATATTTTAACAACTTTTATGTCAAAAGGATTGGAATATGACATTGTCTTTGCTCTAGGTCTAGCATCTAAATCAAAAGCATCTCAATATCTGGATTTAAAAGAGATGGATGCTGAAAAAATGAGACAATTCTACGTTGCAATAACTAGAGCAAAATATAGAGTATATCTACCACTAGCTATCGATTTAAAAGAAAAGCCAATTTTAGATGGGGAGTATTCTGCTATGGAATATTTTCTGTCTCACATATTAGAGACTAAAGACACAATCCCTAAAAAAACTCTTTTAGAGAAATTTTCTATTTTAAAAGACAAAAAAAATATTAGTTTAAGTTTTATTGATTCTGCAGCGCCTGTATCAATTCAAGAAAAAGAAGAAAATATTTATTTGTCTAAACCCGAATCTCTTACAGATTTTAGTAAAAAATTTGAATCTCGCTATATCTATTCATTTTCATCTCTAACATCTACTTTAGATATAAAAATAGAAGAGAAAAAACAAAAAAGTGTTTTACCAAAAGGGCCTGAGGTTGGAGAGGTTTTTCATAAAATCTTAGAAAATGTTTTTTATAAAAAAAGTTTTCAAAAAGCAGATATTTTAAATATAGTTCAAGATTTTATTAAAGAGAGTGAACTTAAAAATTTTGAAAAAGAGGTGTTTTCAATTATTGACAATACCCTATGTGCTCCTCTTTTGAAAGAGGATAGCTTTTGTTTAAAAGATGTTGAATTTAATAATTTTCAACCAGAGGTAGAGTTTTTGTTTTCCTGGAAAAAAGATTATATGAAGGGATTTATAGATTTGGTGTTTGAGCATCAATCAAAATATTATATTATTGATTGGAAATCCAATTACTTGGGTGATTTTTCTAAAGACTATGATAAAAAAAATATCGAAGAAGAGATGAACTTGCATAATTATTATTTACAAGCTGCAATTTACACAAAAAGCTTAAAAAGGCATTTAAAAGTATTAAACAAGGATTTTGAAAAAGTATTCGGCGGTGTTTTTTATATATTTTTAAGAGGCATTACAAACTCTTACGGCTCAGAAATTAATAATTTAGGGATTTACCATTTCTTTCCTGATCTAAAAATATTAGATCAGATGCATAACAAAAAGAGCAGATTAAATGTTAGGTGAGATAAAAGATAAACTGAAATTTTCATATTTAAATGAGCTGAAAGAAAAAGATTTCTTTTCTACTTTAGATATATTTTTTGCTACTTACTTAGATCCTAAAACTGATGATGAAGCTATTTTTTTAGCTTATCTTTTTTTAATTTCAAGATTTGGTTTTATCTCAATAGAGATAAAAGATGATACTACAATATATCCAAGTTTAGAGGATTTGAACATGGATACAAAAGATTTTTTAGATATCGATGCTTTTGTAAAAAAAGTTATTTTAGGATCTAAAAATTTATCTGATCAAATTTTGTATCAAGGGGATAATTCAGATGAAGATTATCCAAAAAAACCTGTTTGCAAATTTAAAAACTTTTATTATCTTCAAAAAAACTTTGTTTTTGAGAAAAAGATTATAAAGAACCTTGAAAGGCTTGAGAATCAAGTCCCAACAAAACTTTTTGATGAAGATATTTTTTTTGAAACCCTAGAAAATGAAAAATTTTTAAATTTAGAGCAAAAAAAAGCTGTAGAAAATACTTTTTTTAATTCTATTAGCTTAATTTTAGGAGGTCCTGGAACTGGAAAAACATATGTAGCTTCTCATTTGATAGAGATTTTATCAAAAAGTTTTGATAGCTCAAAAAAAGATAATCTTAAAATAGCTATAACCTCTTTTACCGGTAAAGCCACATCTCATTTAAAATCAAAAATTTTAAAGGTTGTAGATGATGTAAATATAGATGCTAAAACGCTTCATCTTCTTTTAAATCTAAAAGAGGGCAAACCAAAATTTTTTGATGAAAGCAAATTAAATTACGATCTGATAATAGTTGATGAAGCATCTATGTTAGATCTTAAACTAACGGCTCATTTGTTAAATTCTAGAAAAAAGGGATCAAGAATTATTTTTATAGGAGATCCAAATCAACTGCCTCCAATTGAAAGTGGTAATGTTTTTTCTGAAATCTCAAGTCTTGAAAATATTGAAAAAGTTCACTTAAAACAGGCTAAAAGATTTGAAAATTCTAAAATTACAGATTTAGCGAATGCTATAAAAAACTCAGATGAAAAAGCTTTAGATGAAATTTTTGCAAAAAGTAATTTTTATGATATTGAAGATATCTATCATGCTAAAAAAGTAATTTTAGATATGGAAAAGCCCTCTTTTTTTAAAAGAGCCTCTGAAGATATAAAAATTGAAGATCTTTTTAGTCAGCTAAAAGATTTTATTATTTTATCAGCCATTAAAAAAGGTCCTTTTGGAGTAGAGACTCTAAATCAAGAGATCTTTTCCCTATTTTATAATAAGGCTAAGTTAAATGATTATTTATTCGTTCCAATAATTATCACCAAAAATAATTATAACTTAGATCTTTTCAATGGGGAGTTTGGAATTTTAAAAATTCAAAAGACATTAGATGGTCCAATTAGGAAAGAAGCCTATTTTCAAATAGATGATAAAATTCAGAAATTTGAGATTTTCTATTTAAACTCTTATGAATATGCATACTCAATATCAATTCATAAATCTCAAGGTAGTGAATTTAAAAAAGTAGTTATAATTATTCCAGATGGATCTGAAAACTTTGGTAAAGAGCTGTTTTATACAGCTGTCACTAGAGCTAAAAATGAATTTTCAATTTTTTCCACAAAAAAGATAGTCAAAGATTTAATAAAAGTTAGCTCTTTTAAAAGATCGGCCTTATCTATAAAAAAACAAAACTAATTTTAAATTAGCGTCTCGGTGAACTGGGAGGTGATATTGTAAAGCTAACAGTTTGAGGTTCGATAGGTTGCGTATTTAAGTTATAGTAAGTTTTAGAAAAAAGATGTCCTATATACATAAAAAACAGAGGAACCGTAGCCTTTACTAAAAATGAAGTATTAGTGTTTGTCATTACAGAATATCCAGCGATTGCTACAAAAGAGGCTAAAGCTAAAGTTTCAATCTTTTTTGTTTTAAAAATGCTGCTTACTTTTTGTAAAGGGGTAAAGATGAATACATTTGCGGCTGATTGGAAAATCCTATTATAAGGAACAAAGTTTAACTTGTTAAAGATAACGAGAAACTCAGCTCTTGTTTTTCTCATTGCATCCATTTTATTTGTTAAAAAACCAAGCTTATTTAAGATATTTGGATCTGCATCTTCATTTTTTCCTAAATAAAGATTGAGTTTTCTTTCTTGGAGTTCTAATTTTGAAAAACGTTTTTCAAAATCTCTATATAAATTAGCAAAATCTTGATGCTTACCTTCAGCTATAGTGAAGGGCCCTTCCATTCCATTTGAGGTTGCAACAAATTTTGCAAGAAAGGTTCCTAACTCACCGATATCTCTTTCAACTCCAACTTGCCCCAGCTCTGTTTCCATTTCAGTGCATAGGGTTGAAATTTTCTGAGGTCCTCTATTAGGTAATATGTAATATGCTTGAAACCATTCTCTATATGTTCTTGGAGGCAAAGTAACTGAAGCCATATAAATCTCCTTGTTTAGGAGGTTTTTAAGTTACTAAAGTTAAGCTATTTTAGAACATCTTGACTTGATTCTATTAGCTTTATTTATCTTAAAAACCTTTTTCTTAACAGCTTTGTCCATGAGACTATATATAAGATCCAATTTTTTTAAAATAATTTCTTTAGTTTCTTTCTTTTCTATAGAGGCTTTTAAATCTTTCAGAGCTGTTTTTACTCTAGATTTAAACTGAGTATTTCTAGCATTTCTTCTTTCAGATTGTAAAATTCTTTTCATCGCTGTAGGTTTTTTTACTTTCTTCTTTTTTTCTTTTTCTTCTGCCATTTTTTTTCCTGTATAATTTTTTTTATATGTTTTAAATTGCTTTTTTGAAAAAACACCTCTAAATATCTTTTAGATATAATTTTCTCTATTTTGGACATAATAATAGATAGATTTTATTTTTTTTACAAAAAAAAAATCATTTTTGTTACATTTTTAGTATGAATTACAAAATTAGATGGTTAATTACTTTATCGGTAGCTGCTCTGATCCTTCTGGGGATCAGTTTTAAGACAGCTTATCAAATCAATAAATTTTTTACTTTAGATAGTAAGATTAGAGCTAGAGTAGAAAAAGTTGATGTTATAGAGGGCAAAAAAGAAAAATTTGAAGTGTTGGCTTTTTATAATTTTAAAATAGGTGATAAAAATTTTTATAACGTAAAAAAGTTTGATGCAAAGTTTATAAATGAAATCACGGCTTTAGATTTCAAAGAAAAAATTTTAAAAAAAGATTTTTTTATATGGTATAACAAAAAAAATCCAAAGATTTCAGCTATAGAGAAGAGTTTTCCTATCAAAAATTTAGTATATAGCATTATAACTTTTGTAGTTTTTGGGTACTTTGTCGCTTTAAAATACTATGTTTTTAGCTTTCAAAAAATTGGATAAATACTAAAATTTATTTTATATTTATCTAAAGTATTCAATTTGATATTATTAACGCCAAATGAGGTACCTTTTCTTATTATGACAAATATCAAAGAAGCAACAATCAGTGAATTTACAGATCCAAAACACCAACAAAAAGTTGAAGAGCTTGTAACTATAGCTAAAGAACAGGGCTATATTACATATGAAGAGATCAACGAGATCCTGCCAATGTCATATGACTCAGCTGATCAAATTGATCATGTTCTTATTTTTTTAAGTGGATTGGATATTCAAATATTAAATCAAACAGAAGTAGAAAAGCAAAAAGAGAGAAAAAAAGAAGCAAAAGAGTTAGAGACTCTTCCCAAAAGACCAGAGGGATCTTCTGATGATCCTGTAAGAATGTATCTAAAAGAGATGGGATCTGTTCCTTTGCTTTCAAGAGAAGAGGAAGTTGAGATATCCAAAAGAATAGAAAAAGCGCAGCTGCAAGTTCAAAGAATAATTATGCGTTTTCGTTATTCAACAAGAGAAGCTATCTCAATTGCTCATTATTTAATAACTGGAAAAGATAGATTTGATAAAGTTATTGCTGAAAAAGAAGTCCTTGATAAAACCCATTATATAAAGATGCTTCCGAAACTTTGTGAGCTTCTGAAAAGAGAAGATGAATATTTAGAGGGTCTACTTATAAAACTTAAAGATCCTAAATTAAAAAAAGAAGACAAAGTAAAGATTGATGAAGAGTTAGAAAAATGCAGAATCAGAGCTCAATCATATCTGCGATATTTTGCTTGTAGACCTAACGTTATAGATGATTTTGGTGAAGTTATTTTATCTTCATACGATAGATTTTTATTACTTGAAAAGGAGATAGCAGAGTTAATTCCTAGAGCTGAAAAAAATAAATTTGCAAAAGTTAAGCTAACTGCTGCAAAAAGAAAATTAGAAAAAAGGGAGCTCGCTGCTGGTAGAACTCTAAATCAGTTTAAAAAAGATGTAAGAATGCTGCAGCGGTGGATGGACAAAAGCCAAGAAGCTAAAAGAGAAATGGTAGAGTCCAATCTTCGTTTAGTTATCTCTATTGCAAAAAAATATACAAATCGTGGTCTTTCCTTTTTAGATCTTATTCAAGAAGGAAACATGGGCCTAATGAAGGCTGTTGAAAAATTCGAATATAGAAGAGGATACAAATTTTCTACATATGCAACTTGGTGGATTAGACAAGCGGTAACAAGAGCAATCGCTGATCAGGCAAGAACTATTCGAATTCCAGTTCATATGATTGAAACCATCAATAAGGTTTTAAGAGGCGCTAAAAAACTGACGATGGAAACAGGAAAAGAGCCAACTCCTGAAGAACTTGCAAAAGAGCTTGGAATCACTCCTGAAAGAGTTAGAGAAATTTATAAAATAGCTCAACATCCAATATCACTGCAAGCAGAAGTTGGAGATGGCGGGGAATCTCAATTCGGTGACTTTTTGGAAGATACAACAATTGAATCTCCAGCGGAAGCTACAGGATACACAATTTTAAAAGACAAATTAAATGAAGTTTTAGAGACTCTAACAGATAGAGAGAGAACTGTTTTAATTGAAAGATTTGGTCTTATGGATGGTAAACCTAAAACCTTGGAAGAAGTTGGTGTTCGTTTTAAAGTAACTCGTGAAAGAGTTCGTCAAATTGAAGCGAAGGCGCTTAGAAAAATGAGACATCCTACAAGAGCAAAACAGCTTCAAGCCTTTTTAGATCTTATGGAAGAAGAATAAAACTTGATCGAATTAATTTAATCAACGAATTGTTTCATCTATTTTTGTAAAAATTATTAAAAAATATTGAGATTAATTATGGCAGCGGTAGTAAATTCCCATAGAGGTTATTTAGATTATGCTAGAGAAAATTTTTCATTATGTATAATTATGTTGCTAGAGGCCATGATAATGATATCTAAGGGTTATTTTAAAATAACTTCTAGTTTTTTTAACATTTCATAAAATAGATCTCTATTCCAATGTTCAATAAATTTTCTGTCTTCTAATTTTAAAAATGTTTCAATATCAAAACGAGCCGATTTCCAATCAATTCCATCAATTTTATCTTTTAAGTTTTTGATTATCCAATTTTTATGAATAGTTAGTTTTTGTCCTTTAAATGGGCCTGCTTGAAAAAGTGCATTTTTTAATAAGTCATAATTTATTTGAGCTTTTTTAGAAATGTACCATATGAAATCAAACCAATCTCTACCTTTTATATATTTCCTGCATAATAGACAGTGGCATTTACTTGCGAAAAGACTCGGAAGATCTTGAGCTAATATAGAAAAAGGATATGGATAATCTAAATAGTGATTAGAATAGGTAGAGCCCAGAGGAGGATTAACATCAATTTCTAGTTTTATTTTTATAGATTTTCTATCAGATGGCAAAAAATCGTGTTTTAATTTTAGAATTTTTCCAAAAGAGTTTTGTTTCAAAAAGGCTTTTTTTATTACGTTTTCGACATCGGATCTATCGATAATTTCAAATTCAAGTCCAAATGATTCTAATTCCAAAGCAATAGTTTTTAAAAATAGCGACCATTGAAAAGATTTTTGAGGTTTTAATAAAATAAAATCCAAATCTTCTGAAAACCTTTTGAGTCCATATAAAATTCTTAAACAAGTACCTCCTTGAAATGCTCCGATTTTAAAAAAATCACTTCTTGCTAGTCCTGATAAAACGATCTCTTGGCAGATCTCTTTAAAAGCATTTATCTCTTCTTGCTTTGTTTTTGGTTGATATTCATTAAATTTGTTTTCGACTATATCTAAACTCATTGATCTAAATCCTTTAGTAAAATATTTAAAACTTTTTTCGTTCTAATATTTGGATAAGTATTAGCTAATTTTTGTAGTAACTCTAAATCTGTAAACTGTAAATTTTCAACATCAATTCTTAAATCATTGGAAAGAGCAATAATATTTGGCCATGACTTTTTCTTAACATATATAATATCAGCTATTGCTTTGATGGGATCTGCTATAAAGATGTTTGAGTTATTATCTAATATGCCACTTACTCCAATATGAAATATTTTAATTGGCACATGATAATAAGAGAAATAGCCAACTTCAGTTTCAATATTTTTGCTTCTTTTGGAAGTAGCCGAGGTTGTAGTTATTACAGCTTCCGGTATGAGGCCATGATAGCTTAAGGCTGATTCAAGACTTATATAGGAAGGCCCGTAAAGAACTGAAGCTAATTCAAACACATTAGGCTTAGTCTCTTTAACCTTGTCCGATATAAGATAAAAATCTTTTTTAAGTCTGATTAAATATCGATCTCTGGTGTATCTCTTTAATAGCGAGTGAGTTGAATAATAAGAGATGTTCAATTGAATTTTAATTTCATTGGATGTTATATAGCTTTTAGGCCATTTTTTGAGTATTGCAAATAATATTTTTTGTTTCATCTTGTCACATTACGACTATATCTAACATAAATGTAACAATTTAATGTAATTTTTGCAAGATCTTGTCGAAAAACGACAAGATCGTGCAAATATCATCGCTTTAAGTCCTATCAAACGCTCTCAAGAAATTAAAATCATGAAAATAATAACAATTTTCATAAAAGTTCTTTTATGAAAATTTAATCTAAATTAAAGTGTTTTATTAAGAGGTGTAAAAAACATGCGAAAACCAAATTATTTTCCTTTTTTGTTACTCGCTTTTTTTATGTTATCTATGATGAGTATATCAAAAAATAAGGTAGATAAATTTAGAAATTTTGCGATTAGTTCATTTATTCCAACTAGTAATTCATCTAAATTTTTATTAAAGACGCCTGATAGAACCATTTCTCAAAGTGATAATAAAATTGAGATGGAAAAACTTCTTTTAGAAAATACGATGTTAAAAAATCAGATTAATGGAATTTACGAATGGCTTTTTTTTGAAAATAGAATTGAAGATCAAGTTGATAAGTTCAAAATATTAAATGATGAGGATCAAAAAGATATATATCTAAAAGATTTTTTTCAAAGAAGAGCAGAGGAATTAAAAGAGATTTTAAAAGTAGAATATCAAGCTTTATCTGCAAAAGTTATTTTTAGATCAGCATCTTCTTGGAGTAGTAGTATATGGATAAATGTTGGTGAAAAAAATAATGAACAACTATCTAAGCTAATAATTGCTAAAAACTCTCCTGTTGTAATCGGTAACAATTTAATAGGGATCGTTGAATATGTTGGCCAAAAACACTCTAGAGTTCGTTTAATCACAGATTCAGGGTTTATACCATCTGTAAGAGCTGTTCGGGGAAGTATTCAAGATAAGAGTCTTTTAAATATTATAGATTCATTAAAAAATCATGTATATGCAAGAGATAATCTATTTTATTCTAAAGATGAAAAAGAGAATTTTTTGGATAAGCTAATTAGTTTGAATAGTAGATTAACAAATCAAAAAGAGGATAAGTATCTAGCAAAAGGAGAGCTTCATGGCACGTCTCAGCCTCTTTGGCGCTCCAAGGGAACCAAACTAAAAGGAGTTGGTTTCAACTATGACTATGCAGATGAAGAGGGGCCAGCTAGAGATTTAAAATCTGGTAAAATAATTTTAGATCCTGAATCTAAAAGAGTTGCTTTAATTGAAAAAGGGGATCTTTTAGTAACAACTGGCATGGATGGAATTTTTCCAAAGGGTTTAAATGTAGGCCTTGTTACAAAGGTATATGATTTGGAAGATGGAGACTATGCATATAACATAGAGGCTAAACCAACAGCTAGCAATTTAAATGAGATAGAAGTTGTTTTGATTTTACCTCCTCTTGGCTTTGAGATTGAAGAGTAAAAAGATCTCTAATTCTTATAGAAAATTTATTATTCTCAATCTTAAAAAATTATAAATGTTCTAAATTTATGATTTTAATCATAGATGATTTTCGAGCACCTTTATCTTATAAATTTTTTATAAATACTCTTTATGATTTTGAATTATATTAAAATATCTTATTTAGTCAACTGTTCTTCAATCTCCTCAATAGAAGGAAGAGAGCTTTTTAAATCATCTGGAAGAGATTCTAATATTTTAACTTCATATTCAGAAATTCCCATTGGTTTATGAATATCTCTTAGAGCATATTCAGCTGTGAATGTATTTTTAGTCTTACATAAAATAAGACCAATTGAAGGATTATCTCCCTTTTTTTTCAAAAGATCGTCTGCTATTGAGAGATAAAAATTCATTTTACCGACATATTCAGGTTTAAACTTAGTATTCTTAAGTTCTATTACACAATAACATCTAAGTTTCAAATGATAGAATAAAAGGTCTATATAGTAATCTTCATTTCCAATCTCAAGATGATATTGCCTACCAACAAAAGAGAAACCTTGGCCTAGCTCAATGAGAAATTTTTCTATATGTTTTATAAGACCATTTTCTAATTCTCTTTCTTTATAGTTATTTGATAAAGTTAAAAAATCAAAGTTATATGGGTCTTTTATGGTTTGCTCTGCTAATTTTGATTGAGCGTCGGGAAGGCGCTCTTTAAAATTAGTAACGGCATTTCCATACCTTGCAAAATAGTTCGAGTTAATTGCAATTTCTAAAAAACTTCTCGACCATCCATGCTCTATGGTCATATTAGCATACCATATTTTTTCTTTTATAGAATTCAACCGTTGAAAAATTACAATATTATGCCCCCAAGGAATTAGAAAAACAGGAAGTTTTTCTAATTGTCGCACAGGCTGTGCGACTTTTGCATATGTTAAATAAAATGCGCGCATTCTAAAAATATTCGATCTTGAGAATCCTTTAATTCCTGGAAAATATTTTTGCAGATCTTTAGCAATCGTTTCTAAAATCTTTGTTCCCCAAGTTTCCTTCTTTTGTCTAGTTACTATCTCCCTTCCTAATTCCCAATAGAGTTTAATTAATTCTTTATTAACCGCTAAGGCAGCTTTTAATTGACAAGTGGCGATTTTTTCTTTTAATTCTTTTAAAAGATTTGCATATTCTGATGGTTCAATCTTTGTCCTAGACGAATTTTTTATGATTCTGGTGACCATTATAATTACTTCTTTTTCAAATTTTAAAAAATATTTTTATATTATCAAAAATGATTGTCAAATAGTTTTTATAAAAAAAGAGTGTTTCTTAGTTTAATGAAAGTTATATTAATTATAAAAAACTGCTCAAAAACCAGACTTGAAGCGCTGTATGGATGCTTCCGAAGAAATTTTAATGTAACTTAGAAATTTTTAAGAATTTTTCGTTTAAGAGCTCTGATTTCAAAAGTTTTTCCAAAAGCATATTCATAAATCTTTTTTTGTTTTTCTTTAAAATTTGAGTTTTCATTTTTTTGAATAAAAGAAATTATGTTATTCCAGTTTTCTTTATCAATTTTCTGCCCGCAATTTTGCAAAAAGAGACTTGGGTTTTTTTTGTCTCTTTCAAAAGGATCTAAAAAAAACATTGGTCTTTGAAAATATAAAAAATCGTATCCGATTGATGAAAAATCACCTAAGTATATATCGCATTTATTTAAAAGAGGGTAAATGAGGGGAAAATTATCTAACCAAAGAACATTTGAGGGCAGATCTTTTGGAAGGGATTGATAAAACTCTACTGGATTTTTCTCTTCTAGGTTTGGGTGGGGTTTAATAATAAGATTAAAGTCTTTTGAAACATTTTGAGTTAGTTTTTTTAAGATTTGAAAAAAGGAGGTGGAGTTTTCTAAATCTTTCCAAGTGGGGGCATATAGAATTGTTTTTTTATTCTTGCTTAATTTTGAAAATATCTTTTTCTCTGCAATATCATCATAAAATTTTTTTAATTTTTTATAATATTCGAGTCTAAAATTTCCGATAGTTACATGTTTTTTTAATTTTTTATAAACGTCTAAATTTTTTAAAAGATCTTTCATGTGATCTCCGTATAGAAAAACCATATCTTGCATTGCGTAAGCTAGCATATTAGCTTTGTTTATATGTCCTTTATCTGAGTTCCCATGAGGACAAAAAATAAGATTAATATCTTTATTATAAAAGTTTTTAAGAAAAAATTTATCTTCTGTAAACCAAGTATTGCAAGATATCAAAGTATCAAAATCTTTTGCTAAAAATTGAAGGGAAAGATTTTCATTTAGATGAGAATTCACTTGAGGATAAAAAAATTTTAGAAGATCAAAACTTTTTTCATCATCTACAAAAAGAGGTATATCTAAAATGTAGGCAAGTGGAGCTATATGATCTAGCAAGAGATAAGAGCTTGAAAAATTTACGGCTGCTATTTTCTTTTCCAAAGTATTAAATCCTTTTTTTCTAACTAACAATCATTTTTTTTAACTTTTCTAAATCTGTATTTTTCTTAAAAGTGTAATCATATAGCTTTTTTCTTTTGTAAATGAGAGTTTTACTACTATGGGATGGATTTAGTAATTTATTTTTTTCAAGAGTTTCAAAAATATTATCATCATCAATTACATAGCCAATATCAAAAAGCTCAGAGAAAAGTTTTTTGTTTTGAGGTTTTAATAAATACATAGCTTTATCAAATGATAAAAAGTCATATCCAATCGATGAAAAATCACCTATATATATATCGATAAAATCTAGAAGAGGATAGATCAGGGGAAAATCCTCTAAAAACATGATGTTTTTTTTAGAGTGTTTAAGTTTTATAATCTCGATTTTAGTTTCGTTTTGAGTGATTAAATTATGATGTATTTTTACGATAAGATTGTAATGATTGGGGAGTTTTGTTAGTAAAATATCGATATATTTAAAAAAAGAAGAAGACTTTTCTTTATCTTCCCAGGTTGGGGCATATAAAAGATTTAAATTTTTATTTGAAATATTTCTTGAAATTTCATTTTTTATGATTTTTTTGAAATGGTTTTTAAATTTTTGAAAATAATCTAATCTATAGTTTCCTATTTCAAAAATATTTTTAATAGTATGAAAAACTTTTTTCTCTTTTAAGATATCTATCATTTTCTTGCCATAGACTAAAACATTTTTTTCATTTTTCAATCCTTCGAAAAATAAAATAGTTTTACCCTTATCTGAATTCCCATGAGGGCACCAAAAGATATTGATCTCTTTATTTAAAATATCTTGTTGCAAACGAAACTCGGTATCGAACATATTTTTCGGAGTGCAAGCAAAAATATTATCAAAGTTCTTAACTGTATAAAAATTTATGTCCCTGTTTTCGATATGTTTTACATCTACATTTGGATAGTATTTTTTTGTTATATCAAAAATTTCTTCGATATTTGTAAGTAGAGGGATTTTTAAATAATGACAAAGTGGAGCTAAATGATCTATGTAATTTGGATTATCTCCGTAAATTAAAGCGGCTGACTTTTTTTTCATATCATAAAAATTGGGTTAATCTAATATAATAGCTAATCTAATTAGAAATTGCCATATTTTGCTTATATATATAGGTGCTTAAGATAATGAAAAAATTTTTAAATATTTTACATCTAGAAGCTTCACCTGGCTGGGGCGGCCAAGAAATGAGAATCTTAAAAGAATCTCTTGGTATGAAAAAACTAGGCCATAAAATAATTATTGGAGTTGAGAAAAATGGCGGTCTTATAAAGCATGCAAAAAACTCAGGCTTTTTAACATATGAGATTAGATTTAAAAAGGCTTTTTGGTTTATTTCATTTTTCAAACTTCTCTACATCATGAAAAAAAACAGAATAGACATTTTAAATACCCACTCATCTTCAGATGCGTGGCTAGGAGGCCTCGTTGCCAAACTTTTAAATATTTCCATCATTAGGACTCGGCATCTATCTACTGCTATCAAAAAAGGCTTAAACTCAAAGCTTTTATATGGCTATTTAGCTGATTTTGTTGTAACAACCTGCCAAGATGCAGCAGATATAATAATCAAACAAGCAAACAAAGATCCTAAAAAGTGCAAATCTATTCCAACAGGTGTTAATTTTGAGAAAATCAAAGTGGATCCAAAAGATAGTTTAGAATTTAAAAAAGATTTTAATATTAATGAAAAAGATTTTTTAGTTGGAACGGCTTGCTTTATGAGATCTTGGAAAGGAATAGATGATTTTTTAAAAGCTGCAAAAATTTTGGAAAAAGAGAAAAACATAAAATTTATAATAATTGGTGGTGGTCATAAAGATTCATATATAAAGATGGCCAAAGATTTGAATCTAAAAAATGTGATATTTACCGATCATTTAGAAAATCCATTTCCAGCTATCAATGCTTTGGATGTTTTTACACTACTTAGCACAGCTCATGAAGGAGTGTCTCAAGCATCTATGCAGGCCCTCTTTTTACAAAAGCCAATCATCGCAACAAAAACAGGTGGTTTAAAAGAGGTGTGCATTGATAAAAAAACCGGGATTCAGGTTCCTGTTTTTTCATCTAGGGATGTTGCCAATGCAATTTTAAAACTTCAAAAAGATGAAAAATTAAGAGAAGAGTATGCTAAAAATGCCAGAAAATTATCTTTGAAATTTTCTCAAGATAATATGATAGATGAGATGAAAAAAGTTTATAAAAAATTAAATAGTGCAATAAAAACTTGAAACTGGCTAACTATATTCAGGTTAATAGACATCTAGCTTAAGCTTAGAATGATAGGGCTTCCTATGTTGTTTGTCCATAATAAACCTTCACAGATCAACTTGGATCGAATAGGTTTAATTGGACAACTTTCTCATAACCACCACCACCGACATCATTTGTTATTTCAATACGATATCCTGGTCCATCCTGAAAATTAGGTCTTATTCTCTGACAAACTGCATTTTGCTCCGTTATTGACATATCATCCATTGTGTTTACTCTTAAAGGATGAGATTCTCCTGTCGAGTAAGCTCTATGAAGCGAAGCGGTTTTTTCAGAAGTCGTTTCCATTTCCACGCTTATTCTATATGCTGGGACTGAAGAAATCTCTCTAGGATGTTCACCGAGAGTTCTAACTTGAGCACACAGTGAATAAGTATTATTATCTTCTCGCACAAAATCAATGGTTCGATTAGGCTCAGATCCCGATGAATAAGTATATTGATAAGATCTTAGAGTTGTCATTATTTACCTCCATTAATGAAATTTCTAGTGCTTAATTTTATTCTAGTTTATTTTTTTTTTCATCACATAAGTGCGAAAGTTTCAATGTAAGTTCCCGTACCAGCAATAACTTCAGGAGTGGCGGGTTCAGAAGGACTGATGCTAGTCCAGCAGATCCTTTGATTAGTGATTTTTTAAAAGCTGCAAAAATCTTGGAAAATGAAAACGAATTATTAAAATTATTGTTTTTACATTTGATTTTTAAACCATCTAAAAAAACAGAATATTTTCACTTATTCAATTTCTGATAAAATCTTCTTTTTCAAAGTTGCATTGCTTATAGAACTTGCTGTATTCTCAGCTTGTAGCTTTTTTCCATCTCTTAGAAAAGCTCTAGCTATTTCAACTAACAATTTTTCTTGTTTAGAAGAAGAATATTTCAGATCTTCTCTAACAATTTTAGCTGCTGCTTCAGGCTTGTCTTTTTGCAAATAATATTCAGCAATTTCAACTAACAATTTTTCTTGTTTAGAAGAAGAATATTTCAGATCTTCTCTAACAATTTTAGCTGCTGCTTCAGGCTTGTCTTTTTGCAAATAATATTCAGCAATTTCAATGAACAATTTTTCTTGTTTAGAAGAAGAATATTTCAGATCTTCTCTAACAATTTTAGCTGCTGCTTCAGGCTTGTCTTTTTGTAAATAATATTTAGCAATTTCAGTGAACAATTTTTCTTGTTTAGAAAAAGAACAGCCCAGCTCTTCTCTAACAATTTCAGATGCTGCTTTAGGATTGTTTTTTTGTAAATAATATCTAGCTATTTTAACAAACAATAGATCCTGTGATTCTCCAGTAGTCATTTTTTTTGCTATATCAATAGATTTTCCAATATCTTCTTTTTCAAAATACAGATAAAAAATTTCTTGGTAGACCTGATTTAAGTCTTTCATAGCTTCATGACAAGGTGAATTCAAAAATATATCAAAAGCACAATCATTTTGACGCATCTCTTTTGTTAATATCGCAAAAGCAATTTTAGACAATTTATCTGCTATTAATAAATATTTATCAGATTCTTCTTTAAGATCTTTTAACGGTGAAATTTCGTTTTTATAAGTCCTTATTTGATCTTGATTTAATTCACAAAAAGGAGATTGGCAAAGTACATCAAAAACACATAATAAAATCTGTTTTGATGATCTTGCTGTTGGTAATTCAAATCTAGTTGGTAAAGTTCTCTCTATTCTTGCTGCCATGATTGCCTCCTTTATTTTATTAAGTACTTAAAAATGTAAACATGTTTTTTAATTAGGTCAATGAAAATAATTGTTTTAATTATTAAAAAAAAACTTTAATAAAAGCACTTCCTATTATCATGAAAAAAAAACAGAATAGACATTTTAAATACCCACTCATCGTCTGATGCTTGGCTAGGAGGTCTCGTTGCCAAACTTTTAAATATTTCCATCATTAGGACTCGGCATCTATCTACTGCTATCAAAAAAGGCTTAAACTCAAAGCTTTTATATGGCTATTTAGCTGATTTTGTTGTAACGACCTGCCAAGATGCAGCAGATATAATAATCAAACAAGCAAACAAAGATCCTAAAAAATGCAAATCAATTCCAACCGGTGTGAATTTTGAGAAAATTAAAGTGGACCCTAAAGATAGTAAAAAATTTAAAAAGGATTTCGGTATTAACGAAAAAGATTTTTTGGTAGGAACAGCTTGTTTTATGAGATCTTGGAAAGGAATAGCTGATTTTTTAAAAGCTGCAAAAATTTTGGAAAATAAAAACGAAAATAATATAAAATTTATAATTATCGGAGGAGGACACAAAGATTCATATATAAAGATGGCAAAAGATTTGAATCTAAAAAATATGATATTTACCGATCATTTAGAAAATCCATATCCAGCTATAAATGCATTGGATGTTTTTGCACTACTTAGCACTGCTCACGAAGGTGTGTCTCAAGCATCTATGCAAGCCCTCTTTTTACAAAAGCCAATTATTGCTACCAAGACAGGGGGTTTAAAAGAGGTTTGCATAGATAAAAAAACCGGGATTCAAGTGCCAATTTTTTCATCTCATGATGTTGCTAAAGCAGTTTTAAAACTTCAAAAAGATGAAAAGTTAAGAAATGAATGTGCTGTAAACGCTAAAAAATTAGCAGTCAAGTTTTCTGAAGATAATATGATTGATGAAATGAAAAAAGTTTATGAAAAATTAATATGAAATAGATTAATTAAAGTTATTATTTTACAAACATTAAAGTAATATTAATTATTAATTGATTGAAATCATAGTGAAAGTATACTAATTAAAAATTTTTAAAAATCAAAATTATAGGAGAATTTAATATGGCAATTCAATCTATTCGTAGTGGTTGTAGTAGTGCTTTGAATTATGTTTCTAATAGTCCTGGTAAATGTGTAGCAGGCGCAATTGCAGCTATTTCTTTGGCCCCAGCATTGTATCATGTTGTTCCATGGGCAGTGGGAGGTATCGTTTCTGGAGGCTCAAGTACAGCGGGAGCTGTTTCAAATATAGCTAAGGATCTTATTGGAGGAGAGCCTCTGACAATCGTAAATTTTGGATATTTAGGACTTACTCTTGTAGTTATTGTTAGTAATCTGACATCAAAAAATGTAAAAGCAAAGAGTGATGAGGAAGTAAAATGGGGTTACTTTGAAAAGGCTGTTGCCTTGTTTGCCGGGTGGCTAGTGATTAACGGATTAACTATTAAGGCATTCTATTCAGAGTCAGGACAGCCATTAAGTCATTAATACGAATCTTTTCATGGGAGATATTCCGATTATTAACTTTACATATCTTGGGCTTGTTTATAAATATGCAATAACAACTAAAAATATTGATTTTTAGTTGTTATTTTTTTTTCTATAATATTCAAGATAGATATTATTAAAAATATTTATATAAATTTTTGCATAAAAGAATTCTCAAAAAAATGATCTTTAATATAAGCTAGATTTTATTAATTAAATATTTAAGGGTTTATATATGGCAAAAAAGTCAAAATCAAAAAAAGTTGAAGAAGAGCCGCAACTGAAAAAAATGCTTCTTTGGATAATGGAAAAAAGAATCTATTTTTTCTCGCTTTTAGCAAGCGTTGTATTCCTAAATATCATTTTGTATAAGCTAAAGCCTTTTTTTAAGAAAAAACCTATAGATAGCTCGATGCTAGTTGAAAAAACCTATAGTAGCTGGAAAGATTCTTCATATAATGATAGAGAGAAACTATCTCAGCTAAAATCTTATATAAAAAAATATCCTAGCTTAAAACCTAAATATGAAGGGCTTATCGTTCAAAACCTTTTAATTAATGAAAAATTTCTAGAAGAGGACGAGAGTTTAGCTTCTAGCGCTTTAGATAGAACAAAAGATGAACTTCCTTTTTATTATGAGTTTGCAAAGGTGGCTCTTTTAATAAACAAAGAAGATTATGTAAAAGCACTTGACATTTCAAAAGACTTAAAAGCTAATATGCTAAGCGATTTATCCTTTCTACAAAGTGAAACGCTTCCAGCAGGCGCTGTTTTATATTCATTTAACCTCCTTAGAATCGCTCTTTTAGAGGCTAAGTTAAATAATGAAAAAGAAGAGATGATAGCTTGGAAGGAATTAGAGGATTATTTGAAAATGGGATCTGAAAACGATTTGAATGAAAATATCAAGCTAGCTGCTAAAGCTTTAAATCAGATATTTAATGAAAATGAAATTAAGCTGAGAGATTATATCCTATATAGGAAAAGCTCTCTCAGCTCGATTGAATCTTAAGTACTATTCTTCTTTAGAGGGTTCTTCATCTTCAGAAGGTTCTTCATCTTCAGACGGATCTTCAGGCTCAGAGAAGTGCTCTTCTAAGTTTGGTCCTGAATGAAGCTCTTCTGAATGGCTCTCATCGCCGTGGGGTTCTCTTGTTATTGTATGAAACGAGTAACCCGCTAAAAGCCCTATTTCTGCAAATAGGATAAGTGGAACAAATACAGCTAGAATGATTCTAACAATACCGATTATAATAATAGTTGTTTTTGGAGCGGTTGCTTGAAATTTTAATGTTTTTTTCAAGAATTTACCTACCTGAACAGGCAAGGCAATACCGATTATTGCTAAAAGTCCTGCAAAGATTAAACTCCAACTAGGGCCTGTGAAAAACCCGAAAACACTAGAAATAGTAGCAATAATAAGAGCTAGAATCAAAAATACTTCATTCGTATATTTACGAGCGAACTTTTCGATCTCTTCTACTGATACTCCCTCTTTAATTTTTTCTGTTACTTTTTTAGCCATATGACTCCTATGTTTTTAATCCTCTTTTTAGAGGGCTTATAAATATTTTATGGCTAAGCGGCTATAAAATATCTCTTCTTTTAATACTAATTAAAATATTTAATACAATTTTTTGCAATATATACATCTTTCTTTGTAATTTTTTCTCAGATCATATAAAATAAAGAGCTATTTTTTAAAAAACAAAAAGAAATGATTCAAGAGAAACTATTAAATAAGATTTTTACATATTTTATTTTACTTTTAGTGATTTTGTCTGCATTAATATTTTTTATTTTTGCAAGGCCATCGAAGCTAGTGAGAGCAAGTTACATAAAAAAAGGTGAGAAAAAAGAGGTTTCTTTAGACATTGTGTCAAAAGCACTTTTTTTAGAACCTTTTAAGTTTGATGTTTCAATGAACTCTATAAAAGACGAGATAGAAGTTCAAGTTGTAGAGAAAAGACCAGATTCAAAGTCCAAAGAAGAAAAACTTGAGATAAAATTCAAAAAATCTTTAAAAATCTTAAAAGTTATTGAAGATGAGAAGTTTTTTGTTGCGGTAGATAAAAATGGCAGTTTTGAATTCTCTGATATAAAAACTCCTTTAGTAGTTTTTTTAAAAGCTATAGATAAAAAGAATGTAAAAGTTGTAGTGGAAACGGATCTTGCAGATTTTATGAAAGATTCTCAAAATAAAACCAATTTTTTTGTTTTGAAGGCAACCGATTTTGTTAATACAAAAGATATTGATACAAGAGATGATTTAAAGCTTTTAGCTTCTTCTAAGTGGTTTTCCAAAGATGAACTTCAAAAAATTTATAAAACTAAAAATGGTTTGGAGCCTAAAGAGCGCTTAGAGATAGATGGAAAAGTAGTTCATTTAAATTCTGATGATGTATTAATATATAAAGATGGTATCTGGCAAAAGCCAATATCTTTAGAAGACACTCAAAGCTATACTATTGCAAAAATAAAATCTATAGATAGCAAAATACTTGAAATTGAAGCGTGGGATAAAAATAGCAATAAATATGTATTTGCACTGCCAAGTGTAGTAAAACAGGGGTTTTCTATAAGAGCGGATCAGTTTGTAACTGCTATCAGAAAAAGAACTATTACACATTTTAGTTGTCAGATCGAAAAGCAGAGAGTGATTTTAAAAGAAAAAGATATCCTTATAAAAAAAGAAGGGCGCTGGAGGCTTTTAAAAAAGGATATTGATTTTGATGAAATAAAAAACGAAGAACTTTTTTATTTTGATAAGGTTGAGAGTAAAAATAATAAAAACTTTTTTGTTGGATATTTATTTAACCAGATGAGAACTAACTATTTAAAAATTGAAACCCCAATCTTATCTTCTGTGAGTCAAAGGATGAATAAAAAGAGAGCAGTTCGATGATTAAAAAAATATATATTTCTCTGATTCTAATAACATGTAGTGTATTTGCAAATGAGACATTTGAGCTTGAAAAAGAGGTAAAAAAAGTAAATGAAGAGTTAATGCACCTAAAAAAATTACTTAAAAACAATTTAGAAAACGCAAATGAACTTTATTCAAAAGAAGCTGATGAAGAAGAATATTTAAATTTACTATCGGATGTTAAAGAGATTAGAAAAAAGATCGCAGACTTAGAAGATAGTTTTAGAAAAGATGCAGTCGATAGCTCTATGAAAACAGATGAAGGCTACGCTTTTTGGGATCAAGCAGAGAGCTCTATATCTCAACTTATTATGGAATATGGTTCAGGAGATTATCTATATGTAATACCACAAGAGATTGCAAATCTTAAAATTAATCTATTTTCTACTATTCCAATACCAAAAAATTCATGGGACGATCTTTTAAGAATAATTCTTACTCAAAATGGAATCGGAATAAAAAAATTAAATTCTTATCTCAGGCAGCTCTATATCCTAAAGCATGATCAGTGCAATGTTGATGCGATTGTCACAAAGGTAGAGGATTTAGATCTACTAGATCCAGCGGCAACCGTTTGCTATATTTTTTCACCGAAAATCGAGCAGATAAATTCTGTGCAAAATTTTTTAGAAAGGTTTTCTGATCTCAAACAAACAAGCGTGCATACAATAAAATCAAATGTGATTGTTATAGGCTCGAATCAGACCTTAAGAAGACTTGTTAACTTATATGATGCAGTTTTTAAAAATAGTGATGGAAAGATTATAAAAGTTGTTAATCTAAATAAAGTTGAACCTCAAGATGCAGAAAAAATTTTAACAGCATTTTTCACACAATCTCAAAAAACAAGGCCATCTTTTTATCAAGGAGCAACTGATGAATTATCTGTTGTAGTCCAAGGAAATAATTTAGTTCTTATTGGAGAGCAGGTTTTAGTTGATAGAGCTGAAAAAATAATTTTAGATCTAGAAAAGCAATTAGATGATCCTGGTGAAATGGCAATTTATTGGTATACATGCAAGCATTCAGATCCAAATGAGATAGCTGAGGTCTTAGAAAAAGTTTATGGATCGATAACGAATGCTAAAATGGAAATAAAAGAAAAGGAAAAAAAATTAACAAATATTACTCAAAGATCACCAACTTCTTCATTAGCGAATCCAAATCCAAATCAACCAATGAGAGTTTCTTCTGTAAAAGAAAAAGATTTAGCTTTAGCAAACTCAAATTTTGTAGTAGATTCTAAGAGCGGCGCTATTTTGATGGTTGTTAAAAAAGAGGATTTAAAAAAGATTAAAGCTCTTTTAGAAAAATTAGATACACCTAAAAAAATGGTACAAATAGATGTTCTATTAGTAGAGAGAAAGATAAGAGATCGCAAACAGACTGGTATTAATCTATTAAAAATAGGTTCTCCTGATACAAAAAAAGATCAAACGGAATTAAATTTTAATTCTGCAAATAAAAAAGGTGTATTAGATTTTATAATATCTCGAGCAAAAGGACCTCTTCCTTCATTTGATATAGCGCTTAGTTTTTTAATGGCTAAAGAAGATATGAGAATTGTGGATTGTCCATCTATTTTAGCAATAAATCAAACAGAAGCTTTGATATCAATTGTCGATGAGATATCAATTAATAATGGAGCCGTAAGAGTTGATTCAAAAGATGGTTCTAAAGAAGAAAAATCTTATTCAAGAGCAGAATACGGGACAACCATAGCTATTACTCCGACGATACATCTTCCTGAGGAGCTTGAAAAAGAAGAAAAGGGTTTTGTAACGCTCGTAACAAATATCTCTTTTCAAACAACAAACTCAACGGAGAATGATAGACCTAATATTACGAAAAGGAACATCGAAAATGAAGTGAGAGTCGCTGATGGTGAAACGATAGTTTTAGGGGGGCTTCGAAGAAAGATAGATGAAAATGATTCTGAAAAAATTCCATTTTTAGGAGAAATTCCGGGAATTGGAAAGCTATTTGGCACAACAAAACAAAAACACACATCATCAGAGATGTTTATTTTTATTACTCCACATATAATTAAAGATTCGAAGCTTGATTTAGCCAAGCAAAGAGAAAACTTTATGCAAAAAAGACAAGGTGATATTGACGAGTTTTTAGAAAAACTAACATTAGCTAAAAAAAATGAGAAGAAAAAACTTTTTGAAAAAAGCTTAGAACTTTTTTTTGACCGATGAAAAACAACATTAACCTTCAAAGTTTTGAATTTATAAAAAATAAAGTAAAAAAGATTCCATATCTTTTTGCTAAAAAAAATAATTTAATAGCTATTGATGAAAAAAACGAAAAAATTATTGTAGCTATTAGCGATATATATAATTTGGAAGCTCTCTCAGAGCTTTACTTGATGTTTAATAAAGAGATTGAATCAAGGCTATACCCTAAAGACGAGATAGAAAAAGCAATCGAGGTTTGCTATCACCAAACTAAAAAAATAATTCACTCAAAAGATGAAACTGAAAATAATGAAAATTTTGAAGGATACGATCTTTTAGAAGTTTCTTCAGATAATGAAGTTGTAAATATTTTAAATACAATTATTTTAGAGGCGATAACTCAAAAAGCCTCAGATATTCATCTAGAGCCTGAGAAAAACATTTTAAAAATAAGATATAGAATCGATGGGGTTTTACAAAAAAGGGACTATATAACGTCTCACTTGGTTTCTCAAATTATTACCAGAATAAAAGTTATGTCTGCTTTGGATATCGCAGAGAAAAGGCTTCCTCAAGATGGAAGAATAAAACTTATGATAAACAAAAGGGAGATAGATTTTCGTGTCTCTACAATTCCAACAGTATATGGAGAGAGGTTAGTTTTAAGAATACTAGATAAAAGCAATATAGTCTTGGGACTAGATACGATTGGGATGGAGAAAACTCTGCTTAAAAATTTTAAAAATTCTATAGCGCATCCTGAAGGAATTGTTTTAGTAACCGGGCCAACTGGTAGTGGGAAAACAACAACATTATATAGTTCGATAAATGAGTTGAATAATTCAAGTTTAAATATAATGACTATTGAAGATCCTGTTGAGTATAAACTTACAGATATTGCTCAAATAGCTGTAAACCCAAAAATCGATCTGACATTTGAAAAGGGTCTGCGCCACATTTTAAGACAAGATCCAGATATTATAATGATAGGAGAGATAAGAGATTATCAAACGGCCGAAATAGCGATACAAGCATCTCTAACAGGGCATTTAGTTTTGTCTACACTTCACACAAACGATGCTCCATCTGCGATCATTCGTTTAGCTGATATGAAAATCGAACCTTATCTTTTATCCTCAACAATAATATCTGTTTTATCTCAAAGGCTTGTTAGAACAATCTGCAGCTCTTGCAAAGAAGAGTATAAACCTTCGAGTATTGAACTGGAAGAGCTTGGGATCAAAGACAAAACACTTTATCGAGGAAAGGGATGCAGTGATTGTTTTAACACAGGTTATATGGGTAGATGTGGAATTTATGAGCTTATGGTTTTGGATGATAAAATCAAAAATCAAATTGTAAAAAATGTAGATGTAAACAAGATAAAAGCAAACTTAAAAAGTGATTATAAAACTCTTCGGCAAAATGGAATAGAGCTCATAAAAAAAGGGATAACAACAACTTTTGAAGTAATAAGAGTAACAAAAAATATTTGAGGAGGTTTTATGGCTTTATATGAATATTTTGCTCTTTCAAAAAGTGGTAAAAAAATAAAAAAAGTAATCTCTGCAACATCTTTTATGGAGGCTAAATCTATATTAGAGTTGCAAAAAATTGCAGCTTATAAAATATCAAAACTCTCTGAAAAAAATATATTTCTTTCAAAAAAAGAGGTTTTATATTTTTTTGAGCAACTCAAAAACATGCTTTTAGCTGGTCTTGCCTTATATGAATCTTTACTAATTTTAGCTGAAAAAGAAGAAAAGAAAAAAATAAAACTATTGATTTTGGATTTAAGCGAAAACATTAAACTTGGTCTTTCTCTATCTGAAGCTATGGAAAAACATCCAAAAACATTTGATACAATTAGTATATCGATGATTGAAACAGCTCAAAAAACAGGGGCTTTATCGGAGAGTTTAAATGAAATTATAAAAATATTAACAAGTTCAATGAATCTGAAAACACGTCTAATTTCAGCGTTTACTTATCCAGTGGTACTTTTAACTTTTTGTATGGTAGTTTTAAATTTTCTGCTTTTTGTTACTATTCCTTCTCTAGCAGATCTGTTTGAAGATAGAAAGCTTCATCCTTTTACAAAAATGGTTTTTGCGATTAGCAAATTTGCTGTAAATAGTAAATTTTTTATTCTTCTAGCTGCGATAGGAATAGTTAGTGTTTTTTTATTGATGTATTTTTATAAACCTTTTAGAAAAAAAATTATTGAAAAACTTTTAAATCTTCCTATATTAAAATCTTTTTTAATAAAAGTTGCTCTCATTCGATTTTCGATCTCTTTTTCAAATCTTTTAAAAGGCGGGCAGAGTTATGTGAATTCTATAACCCTTGCAATAAATATTTTAAAACATCAAACCTTAGAAAATGAGTTTTTACCAATAAAAGATAAACTCATCGAAGGGGAAAAACTATCAACTCTTTTAAAAGATAGCGAAAACATTCCTCCGATGGTATCTAAAATGCTCTCTATTGCTGAAGAGACATCTGAAATGCCAAAAATGCTATCAAATATCGCTAAAATTTATGAAGAAGAAGTTGATAGATTTTTATCTAAAATATCTAGTATTGTGCAACCTGTTTTGCTAGTAATACTAGGTTTAATTATCGGTTTTGTGGTTCTCTCAATTTTGATTCCACTTACCGATGTAAGTTCATTTATAGGAGAATAAGTTTATGAGAAAAAAAAGATATATGTCTCTTTTGGAGATCATGATCGTTATCTTACTAATTGGGGTAATTACCTCAGTTGTAGGATTTAATGTAAAAGGGAGTTTAGAAAAGGGAAAAGTCTTTAAAACAGAACAAGCGATAGTTCAGATTAAGGATCTACTTCTATTAGAAGTTGCTGGAGGGGCTTCTATAGAACAGGTAGTAGCTGATCCCGTAGATTATTTAAGAAGATCTGGAGTGCCGAAAGAACCGAGTAAATTTATTCTAGATGGTTGGGGAGAGACTCTAACAGTTGAGGCGACATATAGCAATACTGATATCAAGGTGTCATCTAATAGACTGAATAATTACTATACTAGAACAAGAAGAAGTAACCCCGATGTAGTGGAAGATGAAAACGATCAAGATGCGCCCAAATATTAAAAAACCTTTCACTCTTTTAGAGATAATGGTGGGTATGTTCTTGATAGGGATTATTGCATCTGTTATTGGGTTAAATTTAAATGAAGCTTTATATAAGCATAGATATGAAAATAACAAAAAAAAGATTGATAGTTATATTGAGTTTTGCAAAAAAATGGCATTTGCGAATCAAGCAGATATCTATATGCAACTATCTCAAGATGAAAAGAAAATTGAAATTGAGATTGGAACAAGCTCAGATATGGGTTTTTTTAAAAATATTAAAAAGATGCATGATAGTTTTAATAATATGAGTTTTGAATTCAATGGTGCGGGGCAGGATAATTTGGAAATTATTTTTACATCGAATGGTGATATTTTAACAAAAGGGGAGCTAAAATTTATAGATATCAAAAAAAAATTTGATTATTCCATAGCAAAGGGAATATAGATGCTTGCTAGAAAAGTTTTTTTTCTTTTATTCTATAAAAAAAGTATTTGAGGATTTTAATATGAAAAAAATATTTGTTTGTTTATTTATTCTTTTAATGAATTTTGGGTTTTGTCAAAACCAAAACTTTTCATCAAATCAAATTCAGTTAAAACAAAGGGAACCTAACTGGTCAAATGAGACTAGTAGGGTGCATCCAAATGGAGCTCCTGAGGTAACTGTTTTTTATGAACCTACAGATGATGGAAAGAGAGCTGTTAAGCAAATGACATTTTATGAAACTGGCGCTTTAAAACAGGAAGTAGATCTTATAGAAATTAGCGAAACCGATCCTGGATATGAGATTTTTAAAACTACTATAGTTCCATCTGGTCCATGTATAGATTTTAATCCAGATAGATCAATTATAAAAGTTTCAAATTATGAAAAGGGGCTTTTACATGGAGATCTGCAAGTTTTTTATTCTCAAAATAAAATGATGTCAAGAATGTCTTATAAAAATGGCAAAGCACATGGGAAATTTGAGAGTTATTATGAAGAGGGAAATACTAAAGCTAAGGGGGAGTTTGTAAACGGAAATTTAGAAGGTGAATACATTCAATATTATTCAAATAATAATAAAGCATCTTATTTGAAATATAGAAACGGAAAACTAAACGGTCTTTGTAAAACCTGGTATGAAAGCGGCGCACTAGAATCGGAAAAAAGATTTGTAGGGGATGTTTTGCACTCAGATGGTAAAAACCCGGCAACTATTGTATATAATGAAAAACATGCGATTATTGAAGTTTTAGATTATCTAGAGGGGTTAGCTCAAGGCGCTCATATAAAATATCATCCAAATGGAAAAGAAAGTTATAGAGTAAATTACAAAGATGGAAAAAAAGAGGGAACAGAATACTTTTTCTCAGAAAATAAAGATCTTTTGGGGTCTGGACAATATAAAGAGGGAAAGCCAATTTTAAAACATTGGAAAAACCATGAAAACGGCAAACTTTTTTTTGTAGCTAACTTTGATGAAGACGGCAATCTTTTAAAGCATGTAAAAGAGTATGATGAGAATGAAAAAATTACAAGAATACATTTTGCAAAAAAAGGAGAGCTACACGGAAAATATCAAGAATTTTTTGCAAATGGAGAGATCAAAATTGAATCCAATTTCAATGAGGGAAAACTAGATGGTGAGCAAAAAGAATTTTTTGAAAACTCTCAAATAAAAGTCCAATCATTTTTCAAAAATGGAAAAAGAGACAAAGAGTATCTGCAGTGGTGTGAAAATGGTATTTTGGCAAAAAAAATAAATTTCAAAGAAGATAAAACTGATGGATCTGTTGCCGAGTGGTATGAAAATGGAAAACCTAAATTGGAAGCGTTTTTTGTTTTAGATAAACCTCATAAAGTTCATAGACAGTGGTATGAAAACGGAAATTTAAAAACTCTATTAGAATACATTGATGGTAAAAGGGAAGGTAAACATTTAGAGTATTTTGAAAACTCAGATCTAATTTTATCAGCAAAATATACAAATGATATGTTAGAGGGTGAATTTTTATCTTACTATGCCAAGGGAAAGTTAAGAGAAAGGATGTTTTTTAAAAACGGAAAAAAAGAAAAACAAGCCACATGGTTTCATGAAAACTCTCAAATAAACAAAATAGCAACATTTAAAGAAGATAAATTAACAGGGGAGATGAAAAGCTATTTTGAAGATGGATCTTTAGAATTTGCAAAAAAATTTGATAACGGAAATCCTGTAGGAGAGCATATCGAATATTTTCAAAAAGACAAATGCGAAAATTATGATAAAAGAATTGCTAAAATTTTTGTGTTTGATAAAGACGGTAACATGCACTCAAAACAGCAAACTTTTTATCCAAATGGAAATAAAGAGGCTATCGTAAATTATTTTCACGGGGTATTTCATGAAGACAAACACTTATACGATATTGATGGGAATCTTCTAGAAAAAGCTTTTTATAATAAAGGATCATTGGAGGATGAATATTTTCAAAAAACACAAACTTCAGAAAATATTTATACTTTCGAAAAAAATAGAAAAAATGGACCTTCAAAAATTTATAGATTCACTGAAAAAGAAAAGGTTAAGTATTTATCATTCGAAGTTGATTATATAAATGATGATCTTCATGGACTTGCTAATGAGTATAATGAAAAAAATGAAAAAGTTGCATCCTATAACTACAAGAGAGGAAAACTTTTCGGTAATAGTTTTATATATTTTCCAAATGGCATTGTTGCCATGAAAGTAGACTACATAGATGATCTAAAAAATGGGCTTTCTATTTGGTATTTTCCAGATGGAAAAGAGCATAAAAAAGTAAACTTTGTAAACAACTTAAAGCAGGGAAAAGAAGAAATTTTTCATAAAAACTCACAAATATCTGCTATTAATTTTTATAAAGATGATAAGCTAGATGGTAAATGTTTGTTTTACAATGACAAGGGTAAAATGGTTTTTATGGGAGAGTATAGAAACGGTAAAAAACATGGAATAGTAAATAAATATTATGATGATGGTTCTATTTGTTTAGAGCAGAGCTTTTTTGATGATAAGCTCCATGGCACAAAGAAAAAGCATGAAAAAGATGGAAATATTGTTATTTCAAATTATGACAAAGGAAAGTGTTTAGATTGATAGAGGAAAATAAATGATAAAATTTTTAACTTCATTTTTAGTGGTATTTAGCTTTTTGTTTTCTGGAGCGTATAGCTTCGATAAGGATGTTGACAAGGATTCATTTAGGCTATTTGCTGGCAATTCAAATCCGGATTTAGCAGGGGAGGTTGCTAATATTTTAGGAGTTGATATTAATGAAGCTGATGTTGGAAAGTTCCACGATGGTGAGGTGAAAATAAAAATAAATGATAATGTTAAGGGAAAAGATATATATATTCTTCAATCGATTTGCACGACTAAAGATGCTTCTGTAAATGATAATTTAATGGAGCTATATTTATTGATTCGAGCTTGCAAAAGATCTTCTGCAAAAAGAGTAATTGCTGTTATTCCATATCTTGGATATGCGAGGCAAGATAGAAAATATTCTGAGATCTGTCCAATATCAGCATCTGATATTGCGATGCTTTTAGAAACAGCGGGAGCAGATCATATTATTTCTTTAGATATGCACTCTGCTCAAATGCAAGGGTTTTATCATCATGCTATAGTAGATAATCTAATGACCCATTTTCTAATTGTTCCATATTTTGTAAGAAAAGATATCTCTAAAATAGTAGTTGTAGCCTCTCATTCTGAAGCTATTTCAAGATCTATAAAGTTTATAGATGGTCTGAATCGTTACAATATAGATTCAAGATTGGTTGTTTGTACGACACTTCCTCAAAAGAAAATCACATCTGAAATGTTTTTGATAGGCGATGTAAAAGGTTCAGATGTTTTGATCGTAAATGATATGTGCGATACAGCAAAATCTGTAGTTGCAACCGCTAAAGAATTAAAATTAAGGGGAGCTAATAAAATCTATGCTTACTCTACACATGGAATTTTTTCACACGACGCTATAGATAAGATTAAAAATTCAGATATTGATGAGATGATAATCACAGATACGATTCCTCTAAAGCAAGAAATTCCAAATAATATTACTCAAATTTCTATTGCTCCTTTAATTGCAGCTGCTATAAAAAGAACTCAAAAGGGAGAGCCCTTATCAAATTTATTTAAATATTGAAGCATTAAAATGAGAAAATTATATAGATCAAGATCAAATAAAAAAGCAGCTGGAGTTTTAGGTGGACTTGGCAGCTATTTTAATATAGATCCAACAATTATTAGACTTCTGTTTTTGGTTGTTTTTTTTATAACAGCTATTTTCCCTCTTTTAATCGCCTACATAATTGCAGCTATTGTTATACCTGTAGAGCCTGCTTCTCGCGCACAAAAAAAATATAAAAGGTTATATAGATCTAGAAAAAACAGATTTATAGCAGGCGTCTTGGCTGGGATTGCTATGTATTTTAAGATAGATCCAACAATAGTGAGACTCATTTTTATTGTTGTGATGATAATAACTGGTTTTGTTCCTATGATATTTGCATACATTATAGCTTGGATTATTATGCCTGAAAAACCAGGTAGAAATATTGAAATAGAAATAAATAAATAATTTTTTGTTTAAGAGGTCATTTTCATGAATGTAAACTATGAAGGAGCAAATTTTAAATGTGGAATCAATTCTTCGATTGAGAGACATTTAATAAAAAATTCAATTAAAACAAGAATTGCTAAATTATTAGGAAAAACATATCAAAAGGATTTTTATTTGGATTTTACATCAAAAATCCTTTCTAAAAAAAAATCCGCTATTATTGTTGATGTTGGCTCAAATATTGGAACAACAGTTCTTCCTTTAGCTATTAAGTATCCAAAAGCTAAATTTTACTCCATTGAACCACATCCTCTGCCCGCATCCAGATTTATTACAAATTGCGAAATTAACAAGGTTAATAATGTGACATTGATTGCAGCTGCTATTGGAGATAATAGTGAATTAGCTTACATTCATACATGTCCAAATAATAGTGGAGGGCATCGACTAACGGGATTCAAAGGTAGAGAAGACATCGAGAAAATACCATGTTTTGGACCTATTGCAGTTCCTTTAAAACCATTAGAAGAGATCTTTGATAAATTTAAGATAAAACAATGTGATTTATTGAAAATAGATACTGAAGGATATGAATTTTTTGTGTTGAAATCTTTAAAAAACTATCTTCAAAAAAAATATGTTAAGTGCGTAGTTGCAGAATATGGACCAGAGGGTATGAGGAAAGCTAAAAAATCTGGATGGGATTTGATTTCATTAATGCTTAAAAACGGATATCAATGCAAAATATTTGGATCAGATAAATTAATCTCTTCTGAAAAAGATGTTCCTAGATTAGCTGATTTTACAGTTACAGATCTTCTGTTTTTTTAATTAATAACTAAAGTTTAGAGAGAAGTGTAGCAAACTATCGCTAGTGCCATATTCAGGGTCTTGAACGCCTTTAATTCCCCAGTCTAGTCTAGCAATAAAGTAAGGATTGATTTCATATCGAAGAGCTGGACCATAACCAATTAAGTGTCTATTTTTCTCTTCAAAAAGAAGAGTTTCATAAATTGATGCGAGGCCATAGTCAAAAAATAGAATGAATTGAAGATTATCATTTATTTTTTTATTAGGAATTAAAGAGATGTTTTGAGTTCTAATCTCAGCATTTACGATCAAACCAACATCAGCTAAAAGCTCATTTTCAAAATACCCTCTAACGGAATTATACCCGCCAATAGCTAAGGCTTCAGAAGATAGTAAATTAGAGTTAGCTATTTGGCCTCTGAGCTTTATTGATATAAAAAAATCATTTGGAAGTTTGAAAATATTAGAAAAATATGCTCTTGAATACATGTAGTTATTTTGAGCAAACCTTCTATATTGATCATACTTTTGAGTTTCTTGATCTGGCAGTAAATTTCCTAAAGAGAAAAACTGCTCAAAGATAAATTTTGTTTGATAAAACTTATT
>SDBV01000958.1_pt1 | contig 42397 bp, 56 predicted proteins | sample 2277081 | NCBI WGS metagenome assembly SDBV01 (sample SAMN10402039, study PRJNA504765) | marine sediment metagenome | isolation source: marine sediment core GS10_PC15, 223 cmbsf | place: Arctic Ocean: Southern Knipovich Ridge | collected 2010
TGGTACATTTCCTGCTTGTGCTTGTTTGATGTAGTATGACACAGCGGCTGTAATTATTATCAGACAGACTAACCCGAATATTCTGCCCGAGATTAGAAACGCCATAGTGTTTTTTTTCTCCTTGTTTTCCTTTTTTCTTTCGACCTCTTTATGCCCGCGTTCCTCGGGCTAGGTGGGTTCGACCTCCCCAATAGGCGTCTTGGGTATTTCCAGAGTGTTTAAAACCATATTTAAGCCTTTACAGTTGTAGGAAAGCCTTTACAGATGTAGGGAATTCTTTTATATATTGGCTGGTTTTTCTCTATGGGATAGTAAATTGACAGAGCGTAAGAGGGGGTTTCCTGCTAAGGTCATGCTGGGCGGTAAGATAACCATTCCCCATGAGATAAGAGAGCTGCTAGACATAAAGCCGGGTGATATGGTGGATATATTTGATATCCAAAAGGTGGAGCATAGTAAATAATAACTGCTATAAATTTTATGTAAAGACTAGTCATGATAATCCATTTGAGTTTTGCATGATGAAGAACGAGCATGTGAAAGAAATGCTTCAAGAGAAAATAGGTTGATCACATGGCTCATCTTTTTTGTGGGTCCTGTGGCAACAAAGACGGTTTCATACATGATACTGAGAACGGTGAGCTGGTCTGTAAACGCTGCGGGTTAGTGGTATCTGAAGGCCCCACCTTCGAGTATAAACCCGTGGACAAGTTCAACAAACAGACGGGACGGTTTGAGACCGCCCAGCATGGCATGTATATGACGGCCACGATTCATGACTATGGTATGGGTACCAAGATAGGCCAGTATCAGGACATCGCAAAGTTAACCCCCAAACAGAGGACTCAGTTCTACCGGCTCCAGCGATGGCAGACGAGGACACACATAAAAGAGTCTAAGGATAGGAACCTGGTTATTGCGTTAAATTTCCTAACCGCGATGTGTAATGAGCTCACCATACCAAGGTCTGTAAAGGAGTACGCCGCTAAGACTTACCGGTTGGCCTTTGATACTAGGATCGTCAGGGGAAGAACCATAAGTCACGTAGCTGCTGCATGCCTGTACTATGCCTGTAGGGTACACGGTGTTACCCGTACCCTCAAGGATATCGCGTCAACAAACATCCTCAAACCCGAGGCAGAAAAATTCCATAAATTTGAGATAGTGATAGCCAAAGTTTATCGAACAATGCATCAAAAGCTTAACCTGAAGCCTCCTATCCAGACAGGGTTACCTTTTGTCGCCAAGATATGCAGCCAGATGGGGTTACCCAGCACCGTTGAACAGGCTGCAGCAAAGTTACTGCAGCAGTACAGTGAAAAGAAGTTCTCGGCGGGTAAGAGTCCTCAAGGATTGGCTGCTACTGCTATCTACATCGCGTGTCGACAACTTGGCGTCAAGAAGGTCACCCAAGTGGCTCTGGCTAAGGCTGCTCAGGTATCTGATGTAACTGTCAGGAACAGGTACAAGGAAATGGTAGAGGAATTGAATATAGATGACTTGCACCAAAAAAACACAGGGACGGCACATAAACCACCACCAGCCCTAGAGCCTAAGACTCCAAAGTTGCGGTGAACTACAGCTTAAGAGCGCGCGCGCGATGGAGGATGTTCTTTCCCATTACGAGAGGAGGAATTCCCGAACCCGATAGTATTATAGAGAAGGAGGATTAGGGGTGAAAGAGTTCTGGTGGTTCAGCACTATGAGGACGTGAAGAGGTGTTGGGGTTATTACTCGTCATAAGAAGAAGAAGCTGAAGAGACGCCGCAGGAAGACGAAGAGGCTTAGGAAGTGATAGCGCACGCGAACTGTTAAAAATCTATTTAACGTTATGTGTCTTTTCTTATGTTGACGATGCCAAGGATTCTAATTGTGCCTGACCATCCGTCTTGGGCTGTGGGTATTCTTACTGATGGCTTGATTTCTGCCCTACCCGAGGGTTGGGAGGGCGTCAAGGTTCCGAAGCAGAAGACCGGCTCTCGTCTTGGGTGGCTTAGGAGGAGTGGTGAGCATTTCGATGTGGTTTACTGTTGGATGTGGCACTTTACGAGGAAGTTCTACAGGGACTTCCATTCTTGGTTCCCCGACTCGAAGCTGATGGTTGGGTGCACGGGTTACAAGAGGTTTCGTGGCAAGGCGTGGAGGGGCATTATGAGGAGTGGGCAGATCGATGGTGTAAATACGTGGGCGAAGGTCATGTACGATGTCATCAAGGACGACCATCCGAATGTTCAACTGACTCGGCATGGTATCGATCACAATATCTTCGTCCCTGGTCCTGAGCCTGATGTTCCGTTCAGGGTGGGATGGTGTGGAAACGTTACCCACTCGATGAAGCAGTGCGATGTTCTCACTAAACTCGACTTTCCTGTCGTGATGCATGGTCGTCATCTTCGCGCTATTGACGCTCCTAATATTATCAAGGATCGGAAGCGTCTTCCTTACAAGGATATGGGGGCCTTCTACCGTACTCACCATGCTTATGTCTGCGTGTCGAAGGGGGAGACTGGTCCACTTCCGATCCTTGAGGCTGCGGCGGCGGGTCTTCCCGTCGTTTCTACGGCGGTTGGTGTCGCTCCTGAGCTTCTTGATCCTGAGTGGGTTATTGATGAACGTTTGGATAAGGAGGTCATAGCGCGAGAGATGAATAAGCGTCTTCATATTCTTGCTGATGATGCTGAGCTTAGGGCTGAGGTTGGTCGTCGGAACCGTGCTGAGATAGAGGCGAACTGGACGTGGGAGGCTTGTATTGACAACTGGATCAATTTCTTCGAATCCGTTTAGGAAGCTGGATCCTCTGAGGTTTATGCCATATCACGGTTTTTATTACGAACACATAGCCCGTGAGATAGAGGAGTCTGACACCATCCTCGATGTTGCCTGTGGGATAGCGAAACTTGCGTCTTTTGTGAAACTTTCTAATTATGTTGGGGTTGATTTTACACCCGAGTTCTTAACTGTAGCTCGTAAGGAACATCCTGGTATAGTAGTTTGGGAGGGTAATGCTCTCTCGCTTGCTTTCATAGATAATAATTTCGATGTTACGGTAGCTCGTGCTATTCTTGAACACTTGGCTCCAAAGTCTGTACCGGTAGCTATCTCTGAACTAATTAGGGTAGCTAAGAAGAGGGTTATAATAAGTTTCTTCAAGAGGCCTCGCTTTGGATCCGCCCGCATCAAAATTACCAAGAATAAGGGTGGATGGTTTTCGAATAGGTTGCGGGGAGAATCTGTTATGGAACTTATCAAAAGTAACCCCAAGGTCAAGGATTGTACTATAAAGAACCATCACTTGCAAAGTTCGGTTTGGATTATAGATTTAGTGGAGGACTGACGTGAGACCAGCTTTGGAGTGGATAAGGGCTCTCTATCAAGATGAAGAGATCGTCGGGGCTGAGGTTGGCGTTTTCAGGGGTAGGCATGCGTGTCAGATTCTGAATCGTATGCCTCAGGTGCGTCTTCTCTATTTGGTTGACCCTTATGAGCTGTATGAGGGGTATGAGGATGCTAACATGGGCTTGGTTCTTCGTGCTAAGGAGTATGCTCGGAAGCAACTGCTTGGATTCGACACGTCGCGGTATCGGTGGATTTATGAGAAGTTCAGGGCAGAGTTGATACCTGAACCTCTTGACTTTATTTATATCGATGGTAGCCATCAATACGACCATGTTATCTTTGATATTCAGGAGGCTGAGAAGGTGGTGAAGCCAGGTGGGGTTATTTGCGGTCATGACTATTACCCTGTTGGTTCCCGAAGGGGGCACGAGTTCGGTGTTGGGAGGGCTGTGAGGGACTACTATGGTGGCAATGCTTCTCACGCGCGTAAGGATTGGTGGATTGTTTATGAGTGAAACTGAAACGAGAGAGTTGAGAAAGTGGGAGCGATGGTGGAGTGAGAGCAAGAAGGTCACCCTAAAATTCATGAAGACTCGGCGACAGAAGAAGGGGATTTACCCGTATATGGCTGAGTTGGCTGCGCGTGTCGGTGGCTCCGCTTTGGATGTTGGCTGCGAGACCTGTCTTGCGCATCCTCACTTTGTTGAGCTCGGGTTGGAGTACTCGGGGATTGACATTACGAAGAAGTTCGTGGATCATGATGTCGCGAGGGGTATAGATGTTCATCTTGCTAGTGCGCTTGACATCCCGTTCGAGGATTGTAGTTTCGACACCGTGTTCTGCAAGGATCTCCTTGAGCACATTCATCCAGATGACGTTCTGACGGTCATACGGGAGATGATCCGGGTCGCTCGGAAGCAGGTGCTCATCGTCTGGTTTCTGCCTCCGAAGCCTCAGGGGCGTGTCTGGGATCGTGGCTACCTGAGGGTGCGTCATAAATTGGATACTGTTATGGGTATGATAGAGGGACATGACCGATTCGTCGGGTTGACGTATGCTACTTATGGTGAGAAGAAGGTTAAGACCATCTGGACTCTGGAGCTGAAGCCCGTTGAGCACTCCTTGGAGTGAAGAAGTGAGCCGTTTAGATCGGCATTGGCGTAAGCTTGGCTGCACGCGTTACCGCGAGGCGATTCGTGATAAAATAGTGGAGTTGATGCCTCTGGAGAAGAGAATGCTGGATGTCGGCTGTGGGAGTTCAGTTCTTTACGATCATCTTCCTCCGGAGCTTAGGGTGGGCTATACGGGTGTGGATTTTACGCCTGAATTTATTGGGTTGTGTAAGGAGCGGCACCCGGAGGCTGACTGGGGGGTTGAGGACGCCAGGGATCTGTCCTTTTCGGATGGTAGTTTCTATCTGGTGAATAGTACCACTGTGTTGCAGCATATTCTTGATTGGGAGAAAGCTGCTCGCGAACTGGTGAGGGTGTCTTCCCGATATGTGGTGAGCACTTGTCGCTCGGGTTTGGGTGAGACGAGGATTCTTTCAACCAAGCCTGTTCTTCGGCGTCGGTTCAACCCTGAGGATATTCTTCGAGTTTATGGGGAATATGGTGAGGCGACGGTGCAGTGGGTTGAGGGTGCTAAGCCGGGGCGGCTTGTTGGGATGTATGTGTTGGAAAAATGGATATGACTAGTATAGGAGATCTGGTTAAACTTGATTTTGCACATGGGCGCGGTGGAACGCTGCGTTGTGATTCCTTTGGTTTGATGGATACGGTGAGTATCGAGGTTCGTAGGCGGGATCGTCGGAGGGATGATCACAATCAGGCTTACAAGTGTGAAGAGCCTGATATTAGCTTTGGACAGGACTGGCTTAGGGCGCGGGGTTATCTCGGCTCTCGTAGTATGGGTGCGATTCCGGTTAGTTATGATATACTCACTACGGTTGACGGGTTGGATGTGACGATTGACTTCAAGGCTGTCTTTGAGGAGTCTCTTTCTCTGGTTGAAATGGTAAAGGCCTGGTGCTGGGTTAAAGCCACGGAGTGTCTGGTGGTAGATAAGGAGGGTACTCATGTGATTCCTCTACTACCTACTCAGGGGGGCTGGAAGCATTTTTACTCGGGTGTTTTGAACGAGATTACCTTTACCAATTCGCAGGGTTCCTTTCAGTTGTTGTCTAAGCAGTCAAGTAGCTTCGTGGAGGATCGGATTTGGAAGCATAAGAAGCACGCTGAATACGTTACGGTCTGGTTTCTCGACCCTAGTTTCCCGACAATAGAGGAAGGGAAAATTTTTGAGTGCACATGGGAGTTAAGGTATTCAAAGGTGGCTTGAGATTCCTCATTTGAGAGTTAATGTTAGGAGCTGTGTGTTTCCCGAGATTCCGTTGAATGAGGGCTACACGCTTAGGCTTGTGAAGACGGATGAGCTGACCGAGGAAGACAGGAAGCTGTGGTGGAGCCTTCAGGAACTTAGGAAGAAGGTTAGGAGTACTTCTAATCTTCGTATTCCTGAATCGGGGGCGGTAGTTTTCGCCGAGTTTGAGGGTGAGGCTGTTGGTTGCATCTGTGTTAAGGGGCTGTCTGATGAGGTGGCTGAGCATCAGCACGCTATGGTTCTCGTCGAGCACAGGCGCAAGGGTCTTTTCAAGGCGATGTCAGGGGAGGATGTACGGTTCTGTGCCGATGCGGGGTTTAAGTGGCTTAATCTGTCCCCGGGATCAGAGTTTACGACGAGGTTTTGGGTTGAGATTGGAGCGTTGAGGGGATGGGCGAGTACAACGTAATCGATGAGTCCTTCGTGCACGGCGCGAACTTCAAGATCGGGGAATTCAACCATATTCACGAGGGGGTGAGGGTTGGGGACAACGTGACCATCCGAAGCTTCGTGGAGCTCAGACCGGGGACTGTCATAGGGAATGATGTCTACATTGATTCTGGGGTAAAATCTTCTGGACACTGTAAAATCGGTAACGATGTAACTCTGCGATACGACGCCATTATTGCCAGAAACGTGACCATAGAGGACGGTGTCTTTATCTCACCACAAGTGATGTTTATCCACATTCCATTCACCGATAAGGAAAAGAAACCCACCATAATCCGCAAGAACGCTAAGATAGGGACGGATGCTACGATTAACGATGGTGTGGAAGTTGGTGAGGGTGTGATTATTGGGGCTAAGGCTTTTGTAAACAGAGACTGCTTGGAGCCTGGTATCTATGTCGGGATTCCCGCGAAGCTGAGGCGGCAGGTTTCATGAAGGTTAGGGTAGTGGTTGGTAAGCGGTACTGGTCTGCTTGGCGTGTGATGACATACATCGCTAAGTATTCTAGGCACGAGCTGACGATTGGGTCTCCTAAGTATGCTGAGGATGACGTTGACATAGTTTACTGGCGGTGGGGTGGGAAGGCCGCCATCCACGGTGATGCGATAAAGAAGCTACATGAGATTGATGCTAAACTGGTTCTCGGGATCAGCGGATACGGAACTTTGGGTCGTGTCCGCCGTTTGGGTCGATGGGCTCCTTGGGTTGAGAAGAACTTCTGTGCGTTTACCGCGAACAACCTTGAATTGAAGAGAATCACTGAGGCGACACCTCCGCATCTTCCTGTCTATCTGTGTCCTAGCGGGGTTGACCTTGAGCTGTTTAACCCTACACCGTTTCCGGAGGAGTTCTCTATAGGATGGGCTGGGAATCCGAGGAACATGTGGAAGACTGTGGGGCGTTTCCGTCAGCTTCCTTTTCCTAAGAAGATGGTTGGACCGAGGACGGAGGCTGGTAAACGCAAGTACGAGGATATGCCCAATTTTTACTCAGGTATTTCGGTTTACGTGAGCACATCGATTAAGGAGGGCTCTCCACTTCCTCCTAAGGAGGCTGCTGCCTCAGGTAGACCTGTTGTCTGTACTGCCGCTGGTGATCTTGTTGAGTGGGTTCCCTCCGAGTATGTTGTTAAGAATCACAGGGATCTGATTCCGATCATCAAGAGGTTTAGGGATGACCGTTCTCTTCTTGTTGAGGAGGGGCGAAGGTTCCGTGAGCTGGCTCTTGCGTATGACTATAAGCGGGTTGTGGATAGTTTTGATAGGATGTTTGATGAGGTGATGAAACTGTGACGAAGACCAGAGGCGTTTATCCGTGAGAAACGGAGTCAAAAGAGTAAACGTTAAAGGGGGTTCTCAAAAAATGAGAAAAAACAGGGTAAAAACAGCGTAAGCTTTAAAAGAGATTCTCAAAAAGTGAGAATGTTTTATTGAGGATAAAATGGTCCTAAGGGTTTCAATCGTTATTCCTTTTATAAACGAGTTTCCTAATATCTATGGAACCGTGAATGCGCTCCAGTCCTACGCCCATGGCTCCGAGTTGGAGTTCGAGATCATCGTGGCTGAGAATGGGACGCAGGACTCTAACACACCTAAGGCGTTCACTGGTGATCGTGCCTTGTATCGTGCTATCATGCCACGTAAAAGGAGGGACGGCACGATGACCGATGGTCTTCTGAAGTATGTCTTTGATCCTATCCAGTGCGGTCCCCATGCAAGGAACACGGGTGCTAAGATTGCCACTGGTGAGTATGTGATGTTCATGGATGCGCATACTACTCCGGGTCTGAACCTTGAGGGTTCGAATAGTATTGAGGCACTTGTGGAGGTCTTGGAGGATGAGCCAGATGTTGGCGGCGTTTCTGGTCTTACGGCGTGGAGTCACTACGATTATCACCGGCTTGGTGCGTTCTATGAGTTGTTCCATACGCCAGAGAAGAGGGCTAGTAAGAGGGGCGGTCCGTCTCTTCGGACTCATATGCATGGTCATTACATGGCGATTGGGCATATTCCTCGAAAACATCCTCTGAGGGAGTCGATTACGGCGAGGAAGCAGCCTTTCGATGTGGTGATGGGGAGCCAAGCGTACACAATGTATCGCCTCGATGAGTTTCTTAAGATCGGTGGCTATTTGGAGAGTTGTCGTTTTTATCCTCATCCTGAGGGCTATATGCCTTTGAAGATGTGGATGATAGGTAAGCGGATGGTTGTGCACCCAGGGAGTTGGCATCTTCATGGGATGTATCCTCGTACCTATGCTGCTAATCCCATTGAGAGGGATGCGAAGATCAAGGAGTACGGTGGGAAGAGTTGGCATTGGCATTTCCAGCGTAACGTGTTGATGGTCGCTAAGATTCTTGGTGGTGATAAGTGGATGAGGATCTGCTACGAGGGTCACTGGTCGCCTAGTGATAAGTGGATGGACTCGAAAATCGTGAAGTCGGCACTTGCTGCGGTGGAGACGCAGGATGGGGAGCTGGATTGGTTTTATTCCCACAGGAAAACAACGCTGGATGAGATACTTACTACTGCTCGGAAGGAGCGTATCCTCGGCATGGAGAAATGGTATGATGCAATCGGACCAGACCCTCTCACATAGGGAGCGTTGTGAACGCCTTTTCGAGGGCCTGCGTGGGAGCAAGAGGTTTTATCAACCTGTGCCGACGCTGGCGGGAGATGCGGCTAAGGTCAGGGTGTTTGAGAACCGTATGGAGTTCATTCAATCAAATATCCTCCACATCCCAGTGGGTCGTGTTCTGGATATTGGGTCGTGTTTCGGCTGGAATAGTTTTTGGTTAGCGGAGAGGGGGTTCACTGTAGTTGGGGTTGAGAGGGGGCGGCAGAAGGTGGATGTCTGCGAGTGCCTCAGGATTATGCAGAAGCTTCCCACCGACAATCCTACCTTCCGCCACATGACCGTTGAGGATTACGTCTCCATGTACGAGGAGAAGTTTGATTTGATGCTTAACCTGAACACTTTTCATCATATGATCAAAAAGGATGAGAGGCGAGCTTGGGAGACTCTAGACCGTCTGAGTCGGAGGTGTGGGTCGATGGTTCTTCAATGTGGGAGAAGTGGTATCCATAGACAGGTGGTTGAACGGACTTCTTACGAGAATAGCAGGAATCTGGGTAAGGCACCTGGCACACGGGGAGTTATAGCTAGGCACTTGGTTCTCTACTGGTGATTCCATGAGGGAGGTTGAGTTCGGGGTGACCTTCAGCAACTCGACGATACGTATATCACCGCAGAGGAGCCTCCGTGTTGCCGACCCAGAGGAGAAGCCACCATGGGACTTGGTGAAGCTTACCTTCGAGGAGTTCAGGTCTCATATGAGGGGTCATCTTATGAGGGGTGTCCCGAAGGTGCTTCGGGATAACCGTGTGCTTCAGGCATGGGTGGATAGTCAGGGCGAGAGTCTTTACAACCCGCTCTTTGTGTATGAGGATGGTCGTTTCTTTAAGGTGTTTGATGGGGTTCATCGTCTGCGGTCTCTTACCGCTCTGGGCTCCAGTCATATATGGGTGTACTTGTCCAGAGGAGTCAGGTTTCAGTCAACCGTGTATCCTTACAGGTCTCACAACTTTAGGCTTCCTCGGAGGGGAGGTCGTATAGGTTCTTGCTCCCAGTGTGGCGACCGTGTGAGGATGCGGAAGTTTGGGTTGGGGAGCTGGCGGGTGTATCAGTGTAAGGGTTGCGGTCATAGAGCTAAACTTATACCGTACCCCCGGAGTGTGAATCAGATAGTGGTGGATGGAGAGGTTGTGCTTGAAGAGGGTTGACCAGACGGAGCTGATCCATCGTGACGAGTGGGATGTGCTTGTTGTTTTGGATGCATGTAGATTCGATGTGTTTGAGAGGGTTTATCCTAAATATCTCAGTGGTACACTGACCAAGGTTTGGTCACCTGGGCATATCACCCCTGCGTGGTTGGGTAAAACATGGACAGAGTGGTATGATGTGACGTATGTTTCTGCTAATCCCCGTGTAAACACCTTTGGGATTCCTTGGGTGGGCTTCGATGCGATGAAACGTTTCGCTAAGGTGGTGGATGCGTGGAACTTTGCGTGGGATAAGGAGCTTAGCACTGTTCCTCCGTGGAGCATGACGGACATCGTGCTTGAAACTGAGAGCCGTGTCGTGGCTCACTATGTGCAACCACATGTTCCGTACATTGGCGAGACCAAGTGTACGGTTGACACCACTAGTTGGAGCGATGCCAGATGGGAGAAACATAAGAAGAGGATGTTCTCGTACAGTTCCAGCAAGACTCGCGCCATAGCGAGGAAAAGCGGTAAGCCTGAGTTCTTGCGTAGAGCTTACGAGGACAATCTGAGATGCGCCTTGAATGAGATGGTGCGTCTAGTTGATGGCACCGATAGGAAGGTAGTAATCACATCGGATCATGGGGAGTTCCTCGGTGAGGGTAACAAATGGCTACATAAACCTACGTGGGTCGGTGACCCTATAATCCATGAGGTGCCGTGGTTTGAGGCAGATGGAACCGTCTCTACTTTTTAAACTTCCTTGTAAAGCGCACGCGGAGGGTAGATTTCAACTACCGCCTACAGGTTTCTCAGGATGAGGAGAAGAGGGTTCTTACGCGGTTACCCTCTCAGGCAATGGCCCTAACCAGTTATGGATTCGGGTCTTCGATCCAACCGCCGCAAAACCTATACTCGCGATCCTTATGAGCCTGTCGAGATTACCTAAACTTCTCCACCCCGCACTGCGCCTCATATTATACATAAAGAATCATTATGCCTCAGGACGTTAGCCCTCATCAGCACAATTCTTGATGCTCTAAGACATTAAAGTATCTTTTTTGCATATATTCACCCCCCAGCTACTTTTTCTATTTCTCGGATAACAAAGTCATGGAGTTCCTGATATATGTGACCACGTGCTAGTTTACGATCAAAACTTTTTCTCAGATAACGTAGCCTTAATGGGGTTGCAACCGCTATAGTCGCCTTGATATGTCGCCTTCTATCCTCATCGCTAAACATGTATGAAACACCCCCATATAATACTGGGTCGAATCTAAGAGATCCACCGGTTCATCCTCTCATAATTAATAAGAGAAATCACACTTAAGAATAGTCAAAGATGTCAACACAAGAATACATCGAAGAAAGACTCGGTGCATTCCCCTCAGCCCCAGACTCAAGACATTACAGGGTCAGATCACCCTCAGCGGTCGAAGTAACAGACCTCCCCGATGCGTTCGATGGACTCCTACCATACCAAGACCCAAGCTGGTACGACCAGGGCAACGTAGGATCTTGCGTCGGATGGGCCGGGTCGATAGCAATGGAGATAACCAACAACCTCCTCGACCTAGAGTTCGACGACCTATCAGCAGGATGGCTCTACTCAAAAAGCCGCCTATACGCCAACATCCCACCACATATCGAGGGCTCCACCAATCTCGGACTGATGAAAGCATTGAACAAGTTGGGTGCAACTACAGAGGAATGCTGCCCAACGGACACCGTAAGACCGTGGGGCGGAATCGACCCATGCGAAGACGTTAACGATCCAGAATCCGTACATTACCCAGGGAAGTACGCCATCGACAGCTACTGGTACGTCAACCCCTTCGTAACCGACTTCCAGGCAGCCATCTACGGAGTCACCCACCCAGCACCATACAAGATGCCAACCGGAGAACCCGGAAAGATACCGCTCATCACAGCATTCCCCGTCTACGAATCCTTCTCCGAAGGAGGCATAAGCGGGATAGTACCCATGCCCAAACCCGGAGAAAAGCTACTCGGAGGACACAGCTCAGTCCTCAGAGGATGGGAGCCGATCGACGGGGTCGTACACTTCAAGAACACAGGCACATGGGGAAGAGACCAAGGCGACGACGGCACATTCTACATCCCAGCAGGATACCCCTTCTACGAAGGGTTCATAATTCACAATGGTCCACCAACCGTCCCAACACCATCCCAATCTAAAATCGGTCAGACAGTATCAACGATCCTCAACGGCATCACAAAGATCACAAACCGTAGAGGACGCTTCCAATACGTAAACATGTAGGAGGTGAACTGTTTGAAAGCAATAGCCACATACTTCGAAAACGACAAGACAATACAGAACGCCGAAGGCGCAGCGATAGATTTCAAAGAAGCCTTCGACACCATGATGGAAGGCACCGCAATGCTACTAGACCTCGTCGGAGAAGTCACCTACGTGTACACAACGAAGAAAGGCAACAAGATACGCGGACGACTCGACAGTCCGGATAACCCATGACGGACACGCGCATCGCCCCAAGGATAGTTGCTTTTAAGTTCTAGCTTTAGAGCCTTGAATTTCATTATCTCCATTTAGGTGTACTTCATTAATAATCCATACAGGTCTGTTGTCCTGAACCCGGTCTTTTCTATTCTTATATATACCCGGTCTGCCGGAACAAGGTTAGCCAGTAACGCAGTGAAGTTAGGCTCGATGTCTGGCTCTGCTAATACGCCGTTAAGCAGGGATGGTGATATCCCTGTGGTTTGGGTGTGTACATTATAGGCCTCACCAGCTGAACCGAAACTGATAGTTATGGTTAGGGGTACGTTCTCTGGCGATGGCACCGATCCATGACGCATTACTAATAGAAGCGACGTAATCGCGGTGAAATCACTCGGAATCGCCCTAGCCGTTGTAGCGATATCGTTAATGGTCATGCGGGAGGGGTGAATATCAGCATTAGCACCTATCCAATTACTCACCAATGGGAACCATATTTCTTTGATCGCGGCCGCCGCCACGAGGCTTTTAATGTGCCGGACAGTCAACACCCGCATGTTTAGATACATCTCCAATGCAAAGTTGTTGTCTGCGTCGTAGCCTCTAGCTTTTATCGTGTAGATGCCATCTAAGGGGATTTCGTAAGCTCTTGTGATACTAACTATCCAACGTTTTGTACCTGGGGCGATGTTTGAACCAAAAGCCTCTATGCTATTGCCTATCTCAGTGCCGTTAACTTCAATGTTGAAGGATACGTGCTCTGTCTGGGCAATCTTCAGAGATGCGTCGAAAGATACGATCAACTTATCTCCTGCAGAACAGGATAACACTTTCACCATCTCTGGGATATCGGAGGCACCATCAGGGAACGAGTAAGTCCCTGACGTACCCACTACAGTATAGATAGTCACCCCCGTAGCCCCCTCCGCCGCCGCCCCCGGTTTGATCTGCTTCATGTACTCATCGAGAACATGCTCATCAATCATCACATCGGTAAACCCAGCAACGGATTCCCCCACCTCAACAACGGTAACTCCACTGTAGAGATGATCCTCCACAGCGTAGACGATGAACCCCATCTCGATCTCCTCCGGGTCGAGTGACACGAAGACCCGTTCGCCAATCACCGGACCGTCAGAAGCAAGTACACACGTCAAAGCATACACATCCCGAGCAGAGGCCTTCTTCAACTCGGCAGCAGCACGCTGAGAACACGCGAGATCGGTGTCAAGAAACTCATCAATGACAATCTTCTCCCGGGAACCCGCCCCAGCCGAACCAGATGTTGCAACACCATCGGCGTCCAGCCCCCCGTAAACCGTCACCTTGTCATAAACACGCCACGAATCACGAATACGACGATAGTCAAAGATCTCAATCATCCACTCTAACTCGCGTCCATCATCCACATCGCCCTCAGCGAAAGTATGCAAATCCTTATCGTGATCAAGATACCAAATGAAATCATCGCCATCAACAGACTCCGCGTAACGGATAAGCGTGTTAAAAGCATCCAACATAGAAATCCGCCTCGGGAATATACTACCAATCGTAGAGGCACTAGCTACGGCGTTCGCATAGGTAAGAACCCCCGCAGCGTAAGTATCGATGAGATCCTTCATTATAGCCACGACCTCGGTGTCGGTATACTCCTTATCCACAGGACGATCGAGGGTCTCATAGGAAACATCCCTCCCAGTAAGGATCGCAAGAGCACCCCGATTGTCAATACCCTCCAATCTCCCCCTCAGTCTCTTCGGAGAGGCAAAACCGTAGTCTATCACCACGACCTCGTCGAGAGTCCAAGACGCCCGCGCCTCGTCGAGAACACTGATCTCGAACTGCCTAGCCTTCGTGAACTCCTCGCGTATGATTATCTCAGAAATATCAAAAGCGGAGATAACGTCACCACCCACGGTGAGGGTAACATCGTAAAGACTCATATCCCAGTGGTCTCCACGAGCGTCAGATTATAGGGAATATTATTCTCACCCGAGCGCCAAGGACATGTAAGCGAATGAAAAGCAACGTCAAAACACCGCTCATACCACCAGAGAACAAACCAACGCCGGGAACCAGTTATCCCACCGGTGAATTGAAGGAAATCAAAGAGACGGTCGAAACGCTCCTCCTTCGTCGACTCGTCATCCCACTCACCAGACAAGCTGTCGATAAACTCACCCGTGACGATAATCCTCTGATCATTGTTCCCATGATCAATAATAGGCTTCTTGAAGCCCTGATAATGCGTCGCCTTCCCCTCGAAAGCAGGCGACATGATAAGCTGGCGGTCGAAGCGAGGAACAGGAACAAGCTCATAAAGCTTACCCACCATCAAACGATCGAAAAACCGAGTGCCAGCAGTACAACCACCCTTCAACTGAACATAAACAAAGTCAATGTGCGTCGTATCAATAGAGCCCCATCCCTCGTCACCCGTGAGTTCCGTCAGCTTGTACTGCACAAACCTCCAGCCCTTCCAGTTCTCAGTCAAGGAAACCGAAGCCTGATCACCCACATTGTCCTCCACCACCAGCTCAAGCACATCAGCGCTCACAGACGGGCTATACCACATAAACCCGATATAAGTGTAGACCGGGACCGCCCAGTTTCGGTAGTCATTCGGTACCGCATACTTGAAACCCGTGTCGAGACCAGCCTCCGCAGAAAACACACACTTCAAACTATTCTTCCCACTCCGAACAAGATGAGGAGCAGAAGACGCCGTCTGATCCGATTTCCCGATGTCACCAGAGTTAACCAGTGTGACTTCAGCCGCTATACCCTCATTGAGAAGCATAATATGAGGATAATCAGCAACGAAATCACCCGAAGTACCAGCACTACTAATCCCAAGCGCACGAACCACCAATTAAGGCCTCACCCCCGAATACATACCACGACGCTGCCTCTCAAGAACATCCTCAATCTGACTCGTGAGGAAAGGAACAGCCTCCTGTGAAACGGGACCCGTGATAGTTATGCTCGGACTAAAGGTATAGACTGTAGTCCCACCGCCCCCACCACCGCCTGCAAGTGGCGAGAATCCCCCACCACCGCCCCCAACGCGCTGCTGCATACCCTCCCAAGCGGCCGTCGGGATATGCGCCGGCTTCCCGCCGAAGGTAATCCCAAATTCGGCACCCTGAATTTCCCCGATGATACCCTGAACGACAGTGATAACAGCACGACCAGCCTCCTCGCCGAGAAGAAAACCAACAATACCAGCGATGATCGCCCCCCCGATCGCCGCACCCAAGCTCAGGGCATCCACAGCAATCTCCCCAGCAAAGGTAAGCAGACCCCCGATAGCCCCCTGAACACCCGTGATCAGAGTTTCCGATGCAAGCGCACCATCAATAGCAGCAAGAAGGCTATCACCCAGATCCGAAAAGACTCCCCCAGCTATACCACCAATGATCGCACCCGCAATCGCACCAGCAGCCGTCCCCACACCGGGAACCACTGACCCCATGGCACCACCAATAACAGCACCCATACCAGCTGCCCCCAGAGTTAAAGTGAGGTCACCCAAAACCTCCTGCGAAGCCTCCGGTATACCCGCAAACCATTTCTCAAAGTCTGCGGCGGTCTTCGTCAACTCCTCGGAAAGTGTCTGGAACTCAGGTGCAAGTTGTTCACCGATAACAAAAGCCATCCACTCAAAAGAATATGACATCTCAGTCATGGAAGAAGTAAGCGAAGGCGAAGCCGCAATGATAGCCCCCATAGCCGCAGTTGCAGCGCCCGATATGAAAACGAAGGCATTACCCCATTTATCGAGAAACCCCGTCAACGCACGCTCACGAGAAGGCGCATCCTTCGCCTGAGTCTCAAGCTTCTCGTCGACAGCCTTAAGCTTCTCCTCAAGACGATCGAGCTGGTCAAGGGTACGCTCCATCCCCTTCGTGATAACATCTACAGAGAACTCAGCGATACTGGTACCGCCACCACCACCGAATCCACCCGCACTCACCGCCTTGGTACCCTCCCTTGCGACTGTGCCTTCGCTTCGAGATCCCTCCTACGATCCCGCGCATATTGCGCGCGGGCTGAAAGATAAAGAATACATTCAGCCCTAAACCTAGGAGTAATCCACTCGAAATCCACCGGTCTCCATCCGAACACTTCCATAAGGCCTATGTCCTGCACTCTCCTCGTCACGTACTCGTCTATTTCCCCTAGGGGTTCTCCGTAGACGGAGGAGTGGGCGACTCGGTAAAATCCCCCACATCCTCCTCATCAGGAGAAAAGGCTGGCTCAACCACCCTCTCAAGGATGAGATCCCTGAAACCCCGGCTCAGCTTCAAATATACAGTGGGATCCATATCCACAACCTCGCGTTCATCCGAATCTAGGGGCGTGAACTCCACACGCTTAACGGAAGCGAGGAAACGCGCCCTGTTAATAGCAGCGATCCTGCTCCGGGCGGTGATAGAGCCACGACTGCGACCACGCTCCATCTTCAACGCCTTCTGCAATATCAGATCGTCCTCATAGGCGGAGGGCTCAACGTAGTATACACTGTAGTCTACTTCCTCGAACTTTATGACCTCGCACTGTTCCTTCTTATTCACAAACATCTAATCCCACTCGCTCCAGCCAACATCGTTCGTGACCACGATCTCAATATCCTCGAAGGTAAACGTCAGACTCGTAGGAGTCACAGCTTGCGTAAGATCCTCGGGCTGAGACCACTCATCGAGGTAGACATCTTCAAGGGTGATAACCAGAGTATCACCAGCGCCCCGGGTGTAAGTAAGCACTGGATCAGTGGTCAACTCGGCTGCAAGAGCCCAAGCATCGAACTCGTCAGAGTCGGAGGGGTTCAGGTCAAAACGACCCGTGAGAACCTCCTGCCCCTCGGAAATAGCGTAGAGAATCCGATCCGCATCATCCTTCATCTGCCACAACGGATTCAGAGGACGGGTCCCGGTTAAGCTGAACCCCGTAACGTAGCGGTTAGCAAGATCCAAAGGAGTCCCACCCGCTGTGAAATCAACATCATACCACTCAAACGGATCGAATTCGGGACTACGCGCAGTCGGTGTCGTACCCGCCTGATTCACGCCTTCCTGAGCCCGCCAATCCGCCCGAAGGCTAAGAGCACGATCAACAGCCCCGGTGAGCGTCCAAGACTCGATCTTAATACCCGTATATGTGATATTCAAACCAGATGCATCATGGTGAATATGGTCAAACGTAGCAGAGGGAAGAGTCCTGGCTGGGGTAATCGTATGAATTTTATCCCCAGACTCGGTGCAGTCACCCACGCACATCGGTAGGAACCTGCCATCGACAACAACATACTCAATACTACCCCTGACCTCCTTACGCTGCTCAGTCGTACGATGCGGAAGACGCGCCAAAGTCGTGTCAGCCACCACCACCGAATCCATCGCATGGTAGTACCGCATCATATTCTGCCGAGCAGTAGGACGGAAAACGAGGTTATAGCCAAAGGGAATACTCCCCGCCACCTCGGAGCCGTAGCTCGGTGTTTCAAAGCCCCAGCCCACGCTGTAGTTCTGAGGAATCCAATAACTCACTATCTTGTCAACTCCTTCATTCTAACTTCAAATTCCAAATGAGATGAAACCATAAGACCCAAGTCCTGCGCATGCATAAGCATCGCCTTCCGAACAGGAGCAAACTCAGGCGTCCCAGGGTGATGAACCCGCATGGTATACACCCACTGGGTAGGTTTAACGAAGCGACCCGTCTTGACACTCCTCAAAACACGCTGCAAACCCTTCCTACGCTGTTTATACTCTCGCCTGATCGCTTCACCCGCAACCTTGAAAGCGAGAACTCCACCAGGTTTAGCCTCGATGATGTGCGCAACGCTGCCGTATTCAAGGATACCAAAGTAGGGAATATCGCTCGTAACGCTAAGCAACAACTCCTCCCCATCCTTCTCCTGAACCTCCCCCTCAAGGCTATCCCCAGCAGCCCCCGTCTTGCGAGGGGTCAGTCGGCGAGCCGACTCAGCCACCGCCTTAACCCACTCCTCAGCACCGAGACGAACCGCACGCTTCACTGTGTCCTTCAGGTCGTGAAGATACCGAACTTTAATATCAGGAAGTACAGCCATGTCAATCCACCTTGTAAAACCGAAAACCAACCGTAGCCTCCCGCCTCAGAATCGCAGGTGAAACATCAAGTTCATCACGATTCACAAAACGGAAATTCCAGAGAAAAGCAATATCCTCAGCATCATCCGACCAGCGCCTAAGAATACGCACAACCTCCTCCTCCAAGTTCCACAGCAACCCCTTCCACTGACCAAAATCCGTCGAAGCCGTCGTCTTCGGGCGAATACGGATATTCATCAAAAGAAACCCATCCACCCTGTAGTGTCTCCGAAGCGCAGAGGTCTTCATATCAAGGATAGTATACGTATCGGTCAACATAGTCAGATAAATCGAAGGATACCTAAAGTCCTTATTCATCTTAGCAGTATCAAAAGCCATGGCGTTCTCAGAAATTCTCTCATCCAAAGCAACGTCTGGATCCCACTTCCCCTTAAGCAGATTCCTCAACGCTAACGCAGGGTCTTCCATCTAAAAACGCCCTCATCGGGACTTCAAGTCTCGGTTTCATCAACCGTAATAAAATGAAGATAGGGATTTAATAAGACCTTTGTCCGTTTCGCTTGGCTTTCCTGCGAAGATAGTTCCGGCGTTGCTGTGCACGTTGCTGTATAGCGCGCGCGTCAGAGATGATTTCTTACATATATAATATATACGCAAGAATTCGAGTCAGAGGATAGCTATCGGCACATGAGTGCGTTTAACCAACTTCTCCCTCCCCTTAAAGAGACGATCCAACTCATCAATGCGGGCGTCGAGCTGCGTATAGAGCGCACCCCAAACACCAGTCGAAAGATCAATAGCCATATCCTCTGCGGCGGCTTTGGATCGGAGCACCTGAAGGGCTACCTTCTTCGTCGCGTACTCCTCAAGAATGTCAGTTGAAAACGCGTAACCATACTGATACGTCATCTTAACACGAGAAGACCCAGTCTTCAACCAGTTCCTGTAGAAACGAACACCCGTACCAAGACGCCCACCTGCAACACCAATATAATCAAGAGTAAAACTACTAGTCTGATCCTCCGTCGCGAACTCGTAAAGCTGAGTCCACGTAGGCTCAGCCGAAGGCACGTTATCGTTAACATAGAGATTCGTCACACTAATGATAGGAAGATGACTCGGATAGAGCACATCCCTGTAAAAGGAAGGCAGATAACCAGCACCAGGAGAACTAAAGGGATTCGGCCACCACATCCTACCCCAGTATTGCATATCAGTAGGACGCGTCCCAACGGCATCCACTTCATCGGTCGCAGTGTACTGGTAGAGGGTCCTCTCATCGATCTCAGCCTCCACCTGTGTGATCCACCGATCTACCGCATTCCGATTCGGGTTCGTGCCACTCCCGATCTCGGTCTGAAGTTCGTCCTCAACCTTCGCTTCGTTTGTGTATTCGCCCATCTTACATCACTCATGGAGGCATAGTAGTTGAAGTCGAGGTGCTGGTCGTCGGTGCTGATTCCTCAACGACCCAGAGGAAAGTCTCCGACTTCTCCCTATAATCAGTCCCACTGAACCGAATCTCAGCATCATAATCCTCAACCGTAGGGAAATTCCCATTCAGGACGGTATACCTCACCGTCGTGTTCCCAGTTGAACCGGAATAAGAAATCGTACAAACACCCCCACTAATTCGAAGCGTCCTATCATTCCAGAGCCAAAGAGTCGCCGTCTTATCGGACAGATTAATGTTCTTAAAGGTAAAGGCGTAGACCATCCCATACGCCCTACGCTTGATATAGACCTTAACTACCAAGGACTCTCCCTACCCTGACTTTGGTGTTGGGTTATCATAAGAGTTTCCTCATACCTCCAGCTTCAGAGCCCGGTCTTTATCATACAGCTCAATAACCACCGTCACCGAAGGAGGCAGGGTCGTGCTCGTAGAAGTAGAGGTAGAAGTACTGGTCGTTGATGTGGATGTAGACGTTGTTGAGGTGCTTGTCGATGTACTTGTGGACGTTGAGGTACTGGAGGAGGTACTAGAGCTAGTTGAAGTCGAGGTAGAAGTACTGGTACTTGTAGAGGTACTAGTGCTGGTACTCGTCGAGGTTGTACTTGTACTCGTGGACGTAGATGTAGAAGTACTCGTGGAAGAAGACGTACTAGTAGAGGAGCTAGACGAGGTAGAAGACGAGGTACTGGTGGACGTGGATGTTGAGGAGCTGGTACTCGTAGAAGTCGTACTAGTCGAAGTAGAAGTAGAGGACGACGTACTCGTGCTCGTTGACGTCGAAGAGGAAGTCGAAGACGACGTAGATGTAGACGTCGAAGTAGTGGAAGTAGAGGTAGAAGTAGAAGACGACGTGGAGGAGCTCGAAGAGGTTGAACTCGAAGTACTAGTCGAGGAGGAAGTAGAAGTAGAAGTAGTGGAAGTCGAGGTGGAAGTCGTAGAAGTAGAGGTCGTACTCGTGCTAGTAGAGGTCGTAGAAGACGAAGTAGACGTAGAAAAGGAAAGACCATCCTCCGTCATGAAAAAGATAGACTCACCAGCCGTAACCCCACGTTGGAAACCCCAGTTAAAATACAGATCAGCAAGCTTCGCACCATGAAAATTATAGCTCTCACCCACGGTCTCGGCGTCGGTAGTCAAGTAGACTATATCAGACCACGTCTCACTCTCAGTAGAACAGGAATAATAGTAAGCCGCGTTATGGAACGCCTCAGTCGCCTCCTCCCGAGCCGTGAGAAGAACAAACAAACTGTTCCGCCAGACCGAATCCTGAATCATCCCCGCAAGCCTAAACTCCCTAGTCGCCGTGGTATCAATCGTCCTCTGAACCCAAGCCGCACCACTCCACCTATACAGGTAAAGCGCCTCACCGAACTCCGTGTCACCATCCTTATTCTGCTGAACAGGAATCATCGGATAATCCAACGCATCAACATGAAGCACAAGAGTCTGCGGACGACTAAGACCCCCAGCAACACTCTCAATCTCCGAAGTCAAATCAATCGGAAGCGAATAAGCCGTCCCATCAGCCTTCTCCCAATCAGGATCATCAAACCGAATGTAACCAACCTTAACATAGTTCCCGCCACCCGCATCCCACACAGATACAGGAAAATGAAGAACATCACCAGAGTCCACGGTAACTCTAGCCGTTCTAACCTGATACGAAGACGCACCGCCCTCAGTCACCTGAATCGGAGTAGCCCAAGTAGCGCCATTATAGTAGGTATAGTAAAGCTGGTGATGGTTACTCTCGTAGTCATTGTAGACATCAAGAGCAACATGAATATTATCACTACCATCTATACAAGCCCCGGGGCTCCCGCACGCCCAATGCTTACCAGTTATATCAGTTGAAACCACCGTCCAAGCCGTCGGATCATCAGCACCGGTACTCTTCCAATGCTGAACCATACTATCCGCCACCCTTCTCAGAATAAGATGAATATAGTTACTCGAATCCTGAAGAACAAAGGCAAGCGCGAAATCAGCAGTACCAGTATAGACAAGACTCCATGTCACACCACCGTTGATACTCTCCATGACCTGGAGCTTGTTAGCATCACTGTGATAGAAGAGCCATATCGTCCCAGGATTAGAGCTGTGTCTAATAACCTTCTGCTGCCCTCCTGCCCTAATACCTTTATCATCCCCATCGGTCGCCACGGTGTATTTCTCTAACGTCGGCGGCGGGCACGTGGTAGATGTAGAGGTCGAAGTAGATGTACTAGTAGAAGTCGAAGTAGAAGTCGTAGAGGTAGAGGTAGAAGTTGAAGTAGAAGTAGAAGTGCTGGTAGTGCTCGTAGACGTAGAAGTGCTGGTAGACGAGCTGGTTGAAGTCGAAGAAGAGGTGGACGTTGTAGATGTGCTCGTAGAAGTAGATGAAGAAGTTGAAGTAGAAGTACTAGTGCTAGTCGTGCTGGTGCTTGTAGAAGTACTGGTGCTGGTGCTAGTGGAAGTCGAGGAACTCGTAGATGTGCTCGTAGATGATGTTGAGGTTGAAGTAGATGTACTAGTAGAAGTTGAGGTAGTGCTGGTCGAGGTCGAAGTTGATGAAGAGGTAGAAGTCGAAGAGCTTGTGCTGGTACTCGTCGAGGTTGTACTTGTACTCGTGGACGTAGATGTAGAAGTACTCGTACTGGTGCTGGTGGAAGTTGTGCTAGTCGAAGTACTGGTACTCGTAGACGTAGAAGTAGAGGTTGTACTAGTCGAAGTAGAAGTAGAGGTCGTAACTGGAGCTGGCGTTTCAAGAAACGCAAACCTCACCTTATACGGACTACCAGTTTCTGTAACATAGAGCAAACCGACGTAGCCGCCGTAGTCCTGATAGTAGGAGCTTATGAGGTAGTCAGCTTGTATGTCGTCTGCGGTTTCATCTATCCAGTCCGTCGCTGCGCCGTCCCATACGCCTCCGCTGTATTTCTTATAGTAGACGTGGTCGGTGACTGTGCTTGTCCAGAAGCAGTAAAGATCATTCTCGGAGGGATCAACGGATAGAGCGGGTCCACAGGTAGCTGTCACGGCATCCTGAACCAGCACATCAGCAGCGTTCCAACCCACGCCCCAGACACGTATATTATGCCTGATCTGATTCGTGGCAACCTTGACGTAAACGAAGTGGACGTCATCCCCATACGCCACAGCGGAGAAGCTCCAATAACCCTGAATAACATAGTCTGCGAGATCGTTTTCCACCCCCGCATCCCAGTCTCCGTCCCATAGTTGACCAAGCGGAAGCTGGCTACTTCGGCAGTAAATCACGTAGACTTTTCCACCAGTCAACGGGATAGGGGAAACCACCCAGCTGGGGTCATCCACGTCGCTTAACTCACGGGCGAAGTCTGTCGTCCACGTACCGTCGTTGTTAGCGTTCTTCACGACAACAGGGAAGTCATCGCCATCAGGTTGATCATGCAATACCCCAATCCAAGCGTACCCGTCTGTGTCAACCGTGATACAGGGATAACGATAAACATCCCCAATCCCGCCGCTGTAGACCGTCTGCTCAACCGCCGACCATGTGATTGAGCCATCGTTCACGGGGATACCACGGCGATAGAATGTATCATTACCACGGTTGATGGTATAGTGGACGAAGCCACGAACCTCGTCAAACCAGACACTAAAAAGGTATCCATCGCCACATGCACCTATGCTTGTGAAAGCCCCCGCCCACACGCCCGGATCCGCGGTGAATTCCCAGCCAGCGTTTGTGCCGTTGCAGTAGAACGACCAGAACAAGCCAGCAGCGTAGAACCCATTACGCTGGAACACCCAAGTTTCAGAAAACCTAGTTGCGCTTGTAGCCACAGTCGCAGGCAACTAAAACAACCCCCAGCATCTAACGCGAAGAACCCACTTGCCCAGATACCACGCTTGACAATGAATTAACACCACGCTTCAAGGAAAAGAGTACATGAACGTATCCTTATAGCCTTTCATAAAATAGAGGATTCCACACCCCCAATGATCATACCCGCAAAGTCTTACTAAGCAAAATCGCGTGGCTCTTATCATAAATCTCAATATTATAGACCGCCACCGGCGGTACAGTCGTACTCGTAGAGGTAGATGAAGAGGTCGAGGTACTAGTGCTAGTGCTAGTGCTAGTGGTTGAGGTACTCGTACTAGTAGAGGAACTCGTAGAGGTGGATGAACTAGTACTCGTGGAAGTAGATGTTGAGGTGCTGGTAGAAGATGAGGTACTGGTGGACGTGGAAGTTGAAGAACTCGTACTAGTTGAAGACGAGGTACTCGACGACGTACTGGTAGAAGTTGAAGTCGTAGATGTTGAAGTTGACGTGGAAGTACTTGTACTCGTGCTTGAACTAGTGCTGGTAGAAGTTGAAGTAGTACTCGTACTCGTAGAGGTAGATGTTGAAGTAGACGTACTGGTGCTGGTTGAAGTGCTGGAAGAAGTAGTGGTGCTCGTAGAAGTGGACGAACTAGTTGAGGTACTCGTAGAAGTCGAGGTTGAAGTAGTGCTAGTGGAAGTACTCGTTGACGTTGAAGAGCTAGTAGAGGTAGACGAGGACGTAGAACTCGAAGTACTGGTCGATGTAGAGGTTGAGCTTGAAGTAGACGTACTAGTAGAAGTTGACGTGCTCGTCGTAGAGGTAGATGTACTAGTTGAGGTAGAGGTACTGGTCGAAGTAGACGTGGAGGTAGAAGTTGGAAAATAGATAACACCCCAGCCAAGTTCGCACACCCCAGCGATGTGCCCCACCCACGTAGTAAGAACCGGCTCCCCAGCATCAAGATCGTCAGGCGCCTGAATCTGCACAACCGTAGTGGTCGGAATCACGGCATCCACAGAAACATCAAACATGTTGTAAGGTTGGCCGAGTGCAGGAATCCACGTCTCGGCTTCACAGTTATGTATCCGCCAGCCGATGTCAACGCCGTCCTGCCAGAGATGAAACTGAACCCCCTCCTCATGATCCACAATAGCCACGTTATGATGAGACCTCACCGAATCGTCGATGACTTCGTACGTACGCCAATTCTCCGCAGCACCATCATCCCTCTCCGCCACAACAACATCCCCATTCGCGTCAATGTAGAGAATATGAACATCGTTGTGAGCAGCGTGATCCCAGTGCTCAATATCGAAGAGAGCATGACCACTAGGATCATCAAACGCCGTAGCATCCACAGTCTGAATCGCCGAGAAGCCGTTAGCCCAATACCGAGAATAGAGCCCCACACCCTGCTTCCAGACAACGATCATATCGTCCTTCGCGGGACCGGTGGTCCCCATGGAGCGCATCGCCTGCCCGGTGATCGAATCCGTGTTAGCAGTATTGGACACATCCTCCGCAGCCCTCCAGCTTGAGATATCGCCAGCACTCTGCTGTCGCCTCCAGACCACATACTCCGTCCCCTCGCTATCGTCGGTGAAGACAGCTGAAACATAAAGCCGGTTAGTCGGAGTCTTCCGGTCACCAGCCAAACCCACATACCGATAATAATCAGGAGACGTCGCATCGAGAACCTTATACAGATTCTCCCAAGCCCACCCAGTCGCACTTGCCTCATCACTCTCAGCAACCCAGACATCCTCACCATCCGAATACACGATCGAAGTCAGAACATTGTTCCTAGCCATCCTCACCGAGAAGTCCGCTAAGATACCACCGAAGCCGGAAGCATCTATCCGAGCAGCGGCGTTCTCAGCCCAGACGTTTGACTCAACGTCAGTCTTGTCAATGTACTCAAAGATTAGCGAATCGAGTCCGGAATCGTATGAACCACGCCAGTAATAGGTTCCGTCGAACCATGTCTTCCGCTGCCAGTCCTCGCCGAAGAAACGTATGCAAGGCGGAGGAGTTGTACTGGTTGAAGTGGAAGTTGAGGTAGACGTGCTGGTACTCGTTGAAGTAGACGTTGAGCTGGATGTGGAGGTAGAGGTACTTGAAGACGTGGAGGTCGAAGTAGTAGAAGTGCTGGTGCTGGTTGAAGTCGAGGTTGAAGTTGATGTCGTAGAGGTGCTAGTTGAAGTCGATGTAGATGTGCTAGTACTTGTTGACGTACTGGTTGAGGTAGATGTACTCGTTGTGGAAGTTGAAGTGCTAGTGCTGGTAGTGCTGGTAGACGAACTAGTTGAAGTCGAAGAAGAGGTGGACGTTGATGTGGTAGAAGTCGAGGTACTAGTACTAGTAGAGGTAGAAGTAGACGTTGTAGATGTGCTAGTACTAGTTGAAGTAGAGGTCGTGCTTGTACTTGTAGAAGTGGAGGTACTAGTACTAGTTGTGGAGGTAGAGGTAGACGTCGTCGGTGGTGACGGCGTTTCAAAGAATGCGAATCTAAGTTTATATAGACCACCTGGTACTGTGCTGTAGAGTACCCCGATATATCCACCGTAATCCATATAGAAACTTGATATTGACCTAATAGCTATGTCGTCTGTGGACTCATCTATCCAGTCCTCCAGAGCACCCCATGTACCATCGCTATACATCTTGTAGTAAACATGGTCAGTGGACATTAGCGTCCAGAAACAATAAAGAGTATTATTAGAGGGGTTACTGGATAAAGCTGGTTGAGTGTAAAACCCTCCAATGTCCGTTACTAGTACATCATTAGCGTCCCAGCCTACATCCCAGACACGTTCATTATGCCTTATCTGAGAAGTGGTTTCCCTGTTGTAAACAACGTGGACATTATCTTCAATCGCGGAGCCGGAGAACTGTTCACCCTCATCTATGTCATAATCTGCAATGTCATTCTCCTCACTACCCCAACCAGCATCATACAGCTTACCAAGCAGAGGCACACCTGCTCTTGAATAAATCGCATAGACTTTACCATCAGTCAGAGGAACAACTGAGACATGCCAAGTAAAATCATCCGTTGTACTAAGATTGGTAACGAAATCTGCTGCCCACGTTCCGTCATTATTTGCGTTCTTAATAGCGCGAGGAATAGCACCTCCATCATTATAATACCCTCCCCCAAACCACGCGTACCCGTTGCTGTCAACAGAGATAGAAATGGTAAAATACTGATTCGAAACTGAGCCAGTATGGAGACCCTGCTCAGCCGCAGACCAGTTGATGTCGCCATTGGCTTGTGGTACGCCACGGCGGTAATAGATGTTATAACCAGTCTTTCTGATGTAGTGGACGTAGGTGCCATCAAAGTCAATATCTAACTCCTGGTTAGTGGTGCATGCACCTATGCTTGTGAAGTCTCCCGTCCACGTAGTCCCATCAGCACTAGCCTTCCAACCACCGTTTGTACCATCAGTATAAAAGTTAAAGAACATCCCAGCATCACGGAAGCTCTTACGCAGAAACCCATCATCGCCCGAAAGGGTGGCAATTGTATCTACCGTCGCAGGACTCAACTAAAACAACCCCAGCATCTAACATAGACAACCCGCTTGCCCAGATACCGCGCCTGATAATGAACTAGCACTATGCTTCAGGGAAAAGAGTGGGCGAACGTATCCTTATAGCCTTCCGTAAAAAGAAAGACACTCAAGCACAGCGTAGCGAATCCACGAGACTTGTAGTCGAAGCCCAACCCAACATCCCCCGAATCTTCTCACATGAAATCTCCTCATCGAAGTCACCACCACGCGGAGGACGATGCACAAAACGCGGAGGAACACCCGGGTTCACAATCTCCTGACAAATAGAAGCCAACTCCAGAACACTGTGAGTGCGATCACCAGCCACATTGAACGTCTCCCCACACGAGAGGGCGTGCTCCATCGCCACGAGGAAAGCACGGGCGGCATCGGCTACATCTACCCAGTTCCTCCTCTGCGTCCCGTCCCCGTTGATGGTGAATTCGCCACCAGCCTGAGCCTGCTTCAAAAAGATAGAAGTAGCAAGAGTAGATCTCTGATTCGCACCCACAAGCGTACCCAAACGAAGAATGCACCACTCCAGAGCCGTGTGACGCACAACATCCTCCCCGAACAACTTCGTCCGAGCATAGAAATCAGGCGGCATAGGCTCCGACTCCTCCGTCCAAGGCTTCTCTGGATTGTAACCATACACGCAACAAGTCGAAGCATAGATAAGCGGAATACCATGAATACGACAAGCCTCAGCCACATAGAAGGTCCCATGCACGTTCACATCAAAAGTACTACCCCTATGGGTCTCAGTAGTAGTGATGTCAGCCATAGCAGCAAGGTGCATACACCCATCAGCCTCACCCCAAAGAGGGGAATCAAGAACCTCAACCCTGGTAATATCAAACTCGGAACCATCGGCTACATCAAAATGGATAACCCGGTACCCAGCCTCCTCCAAAACCGAAACCACGGAAAGTCCAAGAAACCCACGGCTCCCGGTCACAAGAACATTCATCACCATCACAGACAATTTCTATCTTAAAGGATTGACCCTAGTCGCCAACAGACTCGAAGAGACGGTCATATTCGAGAGCCACCTTCTCATGGGTATACCGCTCAAGAACAACAGCCCGCAGAGCCTCACCATACTCAGCGAGTAGGTCAGGGTTCTCGCGGAGGAGCTCAAGCTTCTCGATGTACAGATGCTCCTCGCCGATACCACGAACCTCATGAGTATCCACCAACCACTCATCCGGAACATACTCCGTAACCCCACACCCACCCCTCGAAGCGAGCCCCCTACAACCAACAGCAGGAACACCGCAGAAAGCCGCCTCAACAGGACAAGCCGAGAAAGCATCATTCCTACCAGTCTGAACATACACAGAACCCGAATTGTAGAAGCGAGCCAACTCCTCCCTATCACGAATCATGCCAACACCACCCTCAAGGGGAAGAGTATTCGTGCCAGCAATCCTCTTCGCATAGGGAAGACGCAAAAACAACTGAATCCGCTTACTACCCCTATGGGGATTCCCTCCCCAGACAAGCGTAAACTCCTCAGGTCTCAACTCAGGCATCGGTCTGAAAACCTCAGGATCCACGCCCTGATGACAAACGTGGACGTTATGCATAGGATACACAGGGTGCTCCATAACGATCTTCCTCATCTGATGGCTCGGAGTAGACGCGAAATCAAAACGCTGCCACCTAGCCCTATACTTCTTGTAAGCAGGGAAACCACGTATCCCACAACCCCACTTCGTGGAACTGGGATATTCCTCCATCCATTCCACCCCTTTCGGGATCAGCCTGCTACTGTGAAGATAAACCACATCGTAGTTGTCAAAGCTATCCGACTCCAAGAACCTCTGCGTCAACTTCCCCTTGAAACGCTGAATCGTCACATCAAACCTACTGTAAGGAGCCATCCCCCTAGTCGTGTGCGCAGCACACCAGTTGTTACTGGTTATCCCGACAAGAACCTTCAAGAGTTCTCCCTCTCATCGGGGTAGATGCATTTAATCAAAACCCTGTCCAGCTCCCCAACATAGTAAACCAAATCCACATGGGGACACATCCCACCGTCTGCGGAAGCGGTAGCGCAGTGCAGACCAGGCTTCCTGTATCCCTCCTTCGCCAATGCAGAACAGTTCACGCTCATCCCTTAAGCACCTCATCAAACATACGGTCATAATGCTTCGCCACCTGATCGAAACCAAAACGCTGAGCCAAACCGATAAACCGTTCACTCCAACTATCAAACACAGACGGAGAATCCCACAGCCCCTCAATTATAGGAACCATCTCACGCCAGTCGTCCACCAGCATCTCCGACGGCATCCACTCAGGCAAATCCCCAGCCCTAACCGCAACCACAGGACGACCCATAGCCGCAGCCTCCCGAGGTGGAAGAGGACTCCCCTCCCTATCCGAACAGCTAACATAGACAGAACCCTGAGCATAGAAACCCGGCATCTCATGATACTTGTAACCCGTCACCTCACCACTCCACGGATCAGTAGGTCGAGAAGGACCAGCAAACCTATGCGAGAAGAGTTTCCCCAATTCCTGAACGTGGTTATACTTCTTCGCACCAGCGTGGGGAGTCCCAGCCCAGAGAATCCTAAACTCGGACGGAAAAGGCGCAGGTTTGAACAAATCGAGATCCACGCCAGAAGTACAGTGATACAGCTTCTCCTTCAACTCAGGAAGATCATCCATCAACGCCAAGCTACTACAAGAAATAGCATCCCACATAGGATGCGGAAGCTTATTCCTAAGCCGACGCATAGCCGAAGCACCCCGATAGCCAAGAATCCACCTCGACACACCCGCCTTCGACTGAACCCACTCCCACCGCTCAGCGTTGAGAACCGCCCCGCTGTGGACGTAGTTGATATCAAAGTCATCAGGCTCAAACTCATGGTGCTTCGTCTTATACCACCAGAACGCCACCTCCACGTCGTGCTTAGAGTGCTTCTGCACCCCCTTCGCAACGTTCATACACGCCCAGTGAGGCGCATCAACTATGATAATTACTTTGGCCATGTCATCACACTTCCATCTCTAAACATAGTAGTGTCAAGTCCACACTTAGGACATTTGTGGATCCAGAGAACACCGATACTCTTGCTCTTCTCCTGCTGCTCTAACAGGAACCGCCTGTACATAGGATCAACATACACTCCTTCTTCCCCCATACTATAGCCTCTCCGGGTAGGGCTGATAGGTATCATCAAAGTGACCACACGCCTTACACGTGTACCACCGCTTGATGTTAAACTCGTTGAACTTACGCGAACTCACCCTACACTGAGTACCACACTGAGAACAGATAGCAGTCCTCGTACCCCTCAGAGGAACCCTGTCGTTCAACTTCAAAGCCCGCCGCAACTCAGACGACCGATCACCCCCATGGTGATGACCAGTGACCATGTACACCCAGATGTGATTCGGATCCAAAGCATCCAACATACGGATACGGTGATGACCATGAAGCAACTGGTACTCGATGTTCGGAACCCTGCCACGCTTCTTCAGGTTCGGATGCTCAAGGAAATCCACCTCCCTAACCCAGCGCATCCAAATCGGGTTGAACAAAGCCTCCCCGATCGACTCAATCCAGTACTCAAGGAGATCCATCCTACCCTGAAACGGAGGAAGGTCACGCCGATACGCAGAGAAGTTCTCCCTCAGGACATCCATCCCGATACGGGCAAGCCTAAAAGTATAACCACCCTCCCAGAACCCCACATCCTCAACCTGAATATTATGAAACCCGCGTTGCGGCGGCATCCTCTCAACAGGGTTAGCGAAGACAATATCTAGGTCAACCGACTCAACATTCACAGATGGACAGTAGTGCTTCATCTACTTCCCCCGCGCGCGCATCAAGATGATGGTGCGGGGATTATTCATGGCCATCCTGAGCAGGGTCCTGGTAACGACGGTGGCTCGCTGCGTACGTTCCTCGGCAGTCAATTCTCCTCAGCCTCCTTCCAGTTCCTTCGGAGATCCTCGCCCACACCAGCTTGAATATCTCCAGTAAGAAGCCACTTCTGAGGACAGGGCTTATCAACGGGCTTCTCACAGCCCTCTTCCGTATTATGGGTGCAGGCTCGGGTGTAACATCGACCCGTTTCCTTCTCATGTCCTTCAAGGAGTTCAGTTGCAAGTTCAGATCGAACCACTAGCCCGAAGCCTCCTCATCAATAATAGACAAGACCTCGTCCAACGCCTCCCCAGGCGGTAACGGAGCATTCCTCAACAACTCCCTAATCCTATCAAGTTTCCCTTTCTTTACCATGTTCTTCTCAACCTCTGCCTCGTGCATCTCGTGAATGTCCTCTGGGCGATTAAGCCCTCCAAATAGAACACAGACTTTATCCCACTTCTCAGCTTTCTCGCACATGAGAAGATCCCTCCTTATAGCCGCCAGATCTCTCTTGTATTTCGCAGATGGCATCTACTCCTCCTCAAGAGCCAACTCAACGACAATCTCAGGCTCCTCCTCCTCGTCATCCACCTCAAAGGGATCATCCAAAGGAAGCGTCGGGATAATCTCATACTTCTTCATCTTAAGATCACGAGGACGAACCTCCTTGTTCAACACCGACACAAAAATCTCCTCACCGAGGAAAGGCGCAGCGTTCTCAGCAGTCATGTTATGCACATACAGGTAGTCCAGCCGACCCTCCTCATCATGCACAGTAAAGATACACACAGGTATCCCACCATCCCCCGCGGAGAGTACATGGTACCTCCATGTCTTAATCGGCAAACCCTCATCATCAAGGTCAGGATCCACCTCGAAGAAGATATCCCCCGGGATAATCTCCCGGTTCGACGTAGCCACGAGGATGTCCTTATCAACGAAGATACGGGCATTCTCAGCCGTCATCTCCTTAACCTTAACGTGATCAATGCGACCACGCTCATTCCGAGTCGTAAGTATACAGACGGGGATACTCCCATCCGCAACCGAGATAACTTTAAACTTGGGCATATCTCCCCCTCACCATTCTCCCTCTATAATAGGACACAACTGGTTCTCGTAAACCCACTCATCACGGAAAGTCCGAAGCACATGCCTAGCCTGCATCAGAGGCTTATACAGGCGGAGCTGGTCCCACAACTCTTGAGCCCTGCCCATGCAGTAACCATCAACGCCTGACTCATAATTCACGTCAATCCGAATACCACCCCACTCAGCAGGAGCCGCGAGGTAGTCAGCACGATCCCCAGCCAGCTCCTTCATCACGGCAAGGTTCTCGTTCAACACCAGCATATTCTTGTGAAGGGCAGCCTCAGCCAAACTAAAGCTAAAGGTCTCCGACGTACTCGGGAAGATAAACATATTAGCGATACTCAGCATATCCGAAACCACCTCAGGTGGAACACCCTTCTCCCACTCCGCACCCATCTCACTACTGAATATCAGGTTCTCAGAGGGAAGCTGCTTCCCATCAGCAAACTTACGCAACATCGCAATATTCGCCTTCGCCTTCGGACTATCACTCCAACTATTCAAGAACAGCATCTTCGCATCACACAGCTTATTCATCTTAGCCATGAGATTCAAAGCAAGACGCATCCCCTTCCCCTCAGGGTGATCAACACGGGTCGCCCAAACACTGAGAATATCACAGTCAAAGAGACGGTGCTTCTCGATAAGCTGACGACTCCACTCATGGTTAATCTTCAGAACAGCGAGAGGATCAACCACATGGTAACACACCTTCACCTGCTTCAGCGAAATATCATACATCTTCGCGAACCCAGAAGCCATCGACTCATTCGGACTAACCCACACAGAGTTAGGCATACCCGTAAACCGAAGCTTATGAATCCCCTTGATAGCCTTCTCATCCCAACGACGGGGACCACTATGGCACCAGTGAACCCACTTCAAATCAGGATTCCGCTTAGCGATATTCCTAACCGCCTGATTATGAACAAGAAACCAAGTCTGAAACATGATGTCATGCGTGATAACAGTATCGTAACGAGCCAGCTCAGGCTCAAGCATATACTCAAACCGAGCCACCTGACGATCAAAGTTCGTGATGTTCTTCTTCCCATCAGTCAAGAAACGATGCTGACCCTCACGAAGACCCATCAACTCCGCAGGAGGAACACCCTCAGCGGGAACATCATGCTTCTGCTTCTTCGTACCCAAACCATAATCGTAGAGATGAATAAACGGAACATACGGCTCAAACTTAAGTTTCCCAAGCACATCTTCGGAGAGACGTATCTTCCAATCAGGGTGCTCACCATAACCCTCCACCACAAAGACACCGATAGGAGGATGGGACCAGAACTTCGCCAGCATCTTCAGCTGGTTCATAATCACAGGAACCAAACCGTATTGGGGTGGAAGGTCCATAAGCGTAGTCAATAACGCAATCTTCTTAACCATAGCATTCACTAGGGGAAGGTTGTTCCTCTAATAAAAGAGATGGTAGGATCACAACAAATCGATATGTTTCAAAACGGCCTGCACAAGCACAAGCACAACAGGACCAATGATACCCGCACCAGCGACAATGTACGCAACCAACCGCCTAGTACTCAACTCACTAGAGATAACTACCGCATTCTCCTTACTCTTAAGAGATTTCTCAATAGAGGAAAGAATTAAACTAATCGTCGCCACATCCTTTTGCATCCCACCACGCCCGTCCTCCCCATAGAGGGCGAGACCGTGTTTCGATAACTCCTCTAAGATATGACCTGAGGTTCGAGCGCATTCGGCTCTAGTCATGTAGCCACTGGCTCCGCTGATCCCATCCCCGTCGTTGTCGTTATCGTTTACCATTCTCTCACCTAGATGGTTGTTGAAGTTGATGTACTAGTAGAGGTCGAAGTAGAAGTCGTGGAAGTACTCGTTGATGTCGAGGTCGAGGTACTCGTTGACGTGCTAGTTGACGTCGTGCTAGTACTCGTGGAGGTCGAGGTAGACGTACTAGTGGAAGTAGAAGTCGTTGAAGTCGATGTAGAGGTGCTGGTAGACGTGGAAGTGGATGTGCTAGTGCTAGTCGAGGTCGATGTGGAAGTACTCGTAGTCGAAGTTGAGGTTGATGTACTCGTAGACGTAGAAGTGGATGTACTAGTACTAGTAGAGGTGGAAGTACTCGTACTAGTACTGGTAGACGTAGAGGTCGAAGTCGAAGTAGAGGTACTAGTGAAGTATCCCAAGGCAAGCAGAGTCACCGTAGCATCACAGCTCAAAGGCCACCAGAAACAGTGGAACCTAATCGAACCAGCCGTCAAATCAGCCACACCGATCTCGTAGCCAACATCCATAGCCGTGATAAAGGAAGCAGTAGGCGTAGCCTCACCATACGTAGGAGTAGCATCAAGCCAAATCTCACCAGCATCCAAACCAGCAAACCCAGTATCTGGAATATAGAGATCAGGATCATCCTGAGGACCAAGAGAAATAATCGAAGCCCCACCACTGGTAAGACTCCCAACAACCTCGCCCACAACGAGCAGCTTCACAAGCCCATCAACATCGAAGAGGCCATGCAACCCAACCGTGTTCCAATCCACAGACGTGAAATCAATCGTACGGTTCAGATACCTACCCAAGCCAAGTATATGCGGGGTCACTACACCGGGTCCTGCATACCCCATCAGAACACCACCGCGTACCCCTCGACCGTCACATTCGCGTCGAGCCTACGTTGAATCGCAATACCCTTCCAGTTAAGACCCGCCTCATTGAGAGGCATACCCCTATACAGGGGGAAGCGAGCATACAGGTTTGGAATATCCATACAGTCATCGTCCACGGCAAAGGCGTAGGTCAGATTCCCTGAGAGAGTGAGCGTATCAGTGTCGGAATCAATACTCAGAATCGTACCCCACTCCTCCTGACCATCAGCTACACGGTGAAGGTAAACACACCGCCCAGCCTCAAAGATACTTGAGTCATCCACCTCGATCTCAGCCTGACCAGCCGCAGCTATAGCCGAAAGATCCTCAACCCCAGCAGAGGGATAGAGCCACCCATCGTCACAGAGAAGTATAAGCCGAACGCGAGCGATAGCCTCCGCACCCATAGCTTTGAGATCCGCCTCGGTGATAACCTCCAAAAACACTGCGGTGGTCGTTGACACCTCGGCGATGCCGTAGATTGTCTTGACGTTATAACCACTTTGACGTACTGTAAGAGCCATTTCTTTCTCCTCAGGGCATGGTCCAACCCAATGGCTTCGAGTTGTACATACCGCCCTGTTCTTAGTACGAAGGGGAACATGGGTTCTAATAAGACCTTTCGGGGTTTGGGTGGACGTGTTCGGGTGTGGCTGTTTTGTGGGTTGCGAGTATGTCGATACTAGGAGAGTATATAGAAGGGTTAAACCAGAATTCTGCCGAACCTGTTACCAACCTTCCGCCTAATAGCCCGCAACTGCCTCGGACGCAGAATCTGCCCCGGCTGGTCAAAACTATCACGCCACTTCTCACCACAACCAAGACAATGATAAAGGACAAACCCAGGCATCCTCACCGGAATTATCCCCTCAGAGTTACAATGTGGACACGCCGTAGAAGGAGAACTAGAAGAAATAACCTCCCCGCTCCTATCCACATTAAACCCGGGAACGAAAGTCGCGGCTGGGTTGTGACTCCTCGTAGCCGCCCTCGCCTCCTCCCGCTGAAGATCACTCAGGCTCATAACAAATCAAAACGTAGGTCTAACCGCTTAAGAGTATTTTGAAAAAAAAAAGAAGGGAAGGATGTGAGTTTGTTCTGATCTAAGCCCATATCTGATCCGCGCACCAACCGTGCGAGGTTATCTCGTAGTTAGTAACAAGAGCAGCCTTGTTCGCACAAGCAGTGGCCCCCGTGAAGGAGGTAGCAAGAGGAACAGACGAAGTAAAGTTACTGAGGATAGCCCAAGCATCATAGTCGATACCGAAGTTGATGCAGTTAGTGATCCGCGGGAACCAGATGTTATCCATGATAGCCCCACTGAGGTTCTGCGCAGAGCTGAAGGAGAGATCGATTCCAGTCGCCATCAGCCCCTGACGAGAACCACCAATGATACTATCCTTGAGGATCATCTGAGCCATGGGCCCAACACCAGGAAGGAGCTGTAGACCGTAGTCGATGTTCCCAACGCTACGGATGCTGACCTGTTCAAGCACCGGGTAGTGGCAGTTCACAAGTGCGATACCGCCAGTCATGGAGGTATATCCGGGGTCTCTAACAGAGACGTTGTGGATGTAAACCCGCTCGTTACCGTCAGTAGTCGTACCAACTCTGAGCGGGGCCTTAGGCTGCGCCGCAGACCAAGCGCCACCGGCCATCTGGCCCTGCACTTCCCAGCCCGCGTATTCCACGTCATCAGCTGTAATCAGTACGGTCGGAAGATCAGCTGCGCTCGAACGCCGCCTCTGAGCATACCCTGGAGTGTAAGGATTCATAGCCCCCGAGAAACCTATAACGTGGACCCCGTCCACGTCAATCGTGTCAAGAGTGGCAGCTACGGCTACGGCTGTGTCGTGTGGACCCCTGACAATGATGTAATCGTTCTTACCAGCAGTGCACATATCAAGAGTAGCGTTGATCGTAAGCATCGCTTCATCCCAGTTCGCGCCACTAGATCCATCGGCTCCGTTAGCGAGGTCAACGTAATACACATCCCCTATCGAGAGAGCATTAGCGAGCCGCGCCTGTGAATTAAACTCTGCACCTCGGGCACAATACCCGAGAATTCTTTGATCAACCATTAGTATTCAAATAAAAAACAATGAAAAGAACTTATATCTCTTTATCAGAAAACGATATTGGGACAGGTTTTGGTACGTAAATCAGGTAGACCGCGTCTATGTCTGGTACTCGTAGATGCCATCCGAGAGGCAAGGGAGGCGGGGCTGAGCTACCGGGAGATAGAGGACGAATTCGGCGTCTCCAAAACCTCCGCATGGAGATACACCAAAAATGTCAAAGTTAGGTAAAGAACCAAACTCAGAAAAAGTAGGTGGCTTCGACTTCAGGTCAACAGACCTCCAAATGATCCTCGACTCACCCCCAAAATGCGCAAAATGCGGAGACATCCTAGAACTAAAGAGACTTCAAGCCAGCGGCTTCCCATACATACACGTAGACTACGCAATGACCTGCCCGATGTGCGGAATAGAATACCTCTTCGGGCTCCCAAGCAACACCTTCGCCGGGCTGTCACTACAAATATGGGACAGCAACAAACTTGGAATCCTAAAACGAGCCACCGAACTCGGTTCAAGGAAATGCTACTGGGAGCATCATGGTGAAATGCTCATGACCAAGATCTTCGGTGACTGGGTTCCCGGGAGAGAAAACGAGTTCAGAGTCCAGTGGAAGTGCTCCCACTGCTACGTTACTAGACACGAAATGGGTGAGAGGAAAGTACCGCACCTCATTGAAAACGTTGAGTTCTCAAAAGCCGCACAATTGATCATCAAACAAAGACTTAGAATGCTCGGCTACCTCGAATAGAACCCAAAACACTACATACACTCAAGCCGTTGTTTTAAAGAAAATAAAAAAGGGGGAATTGGTCGTGAGACCGATTGCAAACTACTTGATATCTCGGATCTTGCCCTGGGCCTTAAAGTTCTTACACATGACCTCACCGATGGTACGGTAAGCACCCTCGAACCCAATCTTACCCAACAGAAGCATGTCTCTGCTCTCGAAGTACTGCGTCGGGCGCGCCACCCTAATCCACAGATAGTCAGTGTCCAAGAAGTAGATACGGCTCTTCTCACCCGTCTCGTCAATCACGTTCTGACTCGGGATGATAGGTATACCATGGTACGTCGACACCATGAAGCCACCCTCATAGCCAGGAGCAACGCTACGGATACCACCGAACGTCGCCACTACCTGAGCAGACTCCATGTACCTACGCTGAGACTGCAGCAACTGCTGCCACGCCATAAGCGTATCGTAGCCTGTTATGATAACCTTAGGCTTACCACCGTTCAGCCAGATGTTCTCAAGACACTCATCGATAATCGGCAGTGTCAGAGTACGAGCAACATCGCTGTTGTGGCTAACGTAAGAGTCATAGAACGCATCGGTAGTCACCTGACGGTTAACCTGGTTAGCCGCAGAAGCGTCCCAAGGGTTACAGTCATCACCAGTAAGGCCAGCATCGCCGTTCCATTCGGAGTAACTGCTGATGATCCTGTCAAGAGTCTCAAGGTTCTCATCGGTAACGGTACTTGCGTCAGCCAAGAGCATAGCATCCATCATCAAAGCATGGAACTTACCCATCGACTCCCGCATCACGGGCATAGCGTCGACAGAGTCATCCACACCAGATAGGAAGTCCATGATCTCAGACGTATCAAATCCGTGCCAGATCTGCTTAGGCTTCGCGACGAGCTGCTCCCACGAAGGTCGGATCGTATCAGGAACCAAACTAATCTCCGGAGTACCGTCTACCTCAGCAATACCACCAGTCGGAGCAGTACCACGAGTCCAATCGGTCGGGAACTCAGTCTCCGTCCTCCAACCCGAGTTAGCCCACGGCTGCTTCGGCAGCATCGCGAACGTGTTCGCCTCATAGTTCAACTGGCTCCAGACACGCTTACCGTAGATAGCATTCCAAGCAGCAGTCGTTCCAGAGTAAACCGGGTAGTTAGTCTTCGCGATCAGATCGCCCATTCCATAGGCCCAAGTATGGAGCTCGTCCATATTCCTAAAGGGCACTACATATGGATCAGGCATCGCTAGACCACCCTCCTACCAGTAGCACCGAGTTCATTAGCCAGTCTGTGCACTTCGTCCCATGACATATCAGCGAGAGCCCTAGTCGAGATATCCACATCACCCACCTGATCAAGGGGTCCAGGTGTGCGTTTCTCAACAGAAGTTAGTTTCTCAACAGCGTCTTTCAACTGTGTCTCGATCTGCTTCTGAATGTAGGCGTCAGCGTCCTCCTTGGTCATGTAGTTGGCAGCAATCGTATCCATGTCTGCACCAGTAGGCTTCTCCTTAGCACCTGTAGCGTCCAGCTCGGTCACGACGGGTTGTTCCTGCTCCTGAGCTCCCTTGGGGATCTCTAGGTCGCCGGACTCCTTCACGTCAGCCTTCTTCTCCTCGTCCTTGGGCTTCTCCTCGTCCTCTTCCTTGTCAGCGGCTTTCGTCGCCTTCAACTCGCCGATGTCCTGAGCAAGTTTGTCCAGCTGCGCCTTCACCTCAAGTAGAATAGGTGAGACCTCAACAGCCTTCGCAGTTGAATCGTCCTCTTCCTTGTCCTTGTCCTCAATGGCTTTCTTCTCTTTGTCTTCTATGTCTTCCTTGTCCTTGTCTTCGACGGCTTTCGTCTCTTTGTCTTCTATGTCTTCCTTGTCTTTCGGTTTTTTATCTTTGTCATTTGGCATATATTGTTCAAGGTTGTCGGAGGATTGAGATATAATAAGACTTTCCGAATCAACAGACACTTTGACAAGCTCAGGGTTCCGTCGAAGAAGGACAAGGTCGTAGAGCGGAACGAAATCACCGCTCAGTTCACCAACACCCACCTCCATGTCCGGAACCATCTCCTTAACAAGCGATTCAATATGACCCCTGAAGGGACTCCCATCCTCTCCACGGACGAAAAGCTCGTAGCCTCCATGCTCCTCGACCTGACTACCCGCGATGCAGATAAAGTCTTTAGACACCACCGCGTGCCTCAGCTTATCAAAAACGGGAGCCAATTTCTGAAGATCAAACTCCTCACTCTTTAGAAGACTCTCCATCTTGAGCACCGCGAGCCTACTACCTGGGTTAGCGGGGTTATCCACATAGCTGATCTCATGGATGTCCAGTTTGTCGATACGCCAGTAACACTTCTGGTCGTCGCATACGGGAATCTTGATAATAGCCTGACCGCCGATACTGTAAGCCTTAAGACGATCCTGTTTGATGAGCTCCCATACCTCGTCAGCACGCTTTACATCGTCTCGAACCTGACTCACAATGAAGAGACCCTGCTCGTCGCACCCACTCTTCCACATCTGCCCCCCCGAGTCCTCCCACTCCTCCAGCACCCGACCAGACGGGAAGTTGCTGTGCATCACACCCGTGATGTTAAAACCGCTCTCCATGAAACGGGGAAAGGCATCCTTCAGGGCTTCAAGGGTGATAACCTCATTCTGTTTATCAAGCATATCTACCGAGGCATAACCAACAACAACACGGTTCTCTTCCTTAACATCGCTGAAAGGAATCGTGATCTGAAAAGAACTCTTAAGAAAGTACTCACTCGGGACAACAGCCACGGGACACTCCAACTCAGTTTCATTCATACCAACACCTCACCACGGGAAAACAACCCCGCCAACTCAACAGAAGAAGCGGAGGTTATACTTCTAAGATGAACCCGACACACCTTAGAGTTAAACCGAACCCCATTTCCATCCTCTATCTCGATAACTCGACGTGCGGAATAGTTACAACGAGTCCCTCTACTGGTAATAATCTCACAGGAGGAGCCTCGCTCATTAGGGTTGAGGCGTCGAACTTTGAGAATCCTCATCGATGATCACTCAGACCTTCCCACATCGTCGGGTACAGAGGACACAAAGCCGACCCTGACCGCCTTCCGACTTCTCTCCCTCAGATACTCTGGAAGTCCTACGGGCTTCTTCTCCTCTTTTGGTTTCTTCTTCCTCCTACGAGCCTCAAGAGCCGCGCGGCGGGCTTCCGGACTGAATGCCTTCTCAGTTCCGGGAGTCACAACAACCGGCTTAACTGGAGGCTTCACAGTAGGAACTGGCGCACCCGCACCAAGGGACAGATCCACCGCAGGCTTCTTCCCACCCTCGACCATGTCCTCCAAGATTTCGGGGTCATCCTCAGAAACCTTCTCAAGACCCAGCTCTTCTTTGATCTTAGCAGTCAGAGCCTCCTGATACGCCTGCTTCTCAGCATAGAGAAGGTCATAGTTTGGATCCGACAGCTGCTTGGGCAAGGCATCTAGCTGACGTTGGAGGTCGACTATCTTCGCCTTAATCTCCTCCAGTGACATCTCATTCCAGATGCCGTCCTTGTACATGGCGTCCGTGACTCGACACCAGCCCTCCTGCTCAACCTTCGACAGGGAATCCCACTCAGCCAACGTGGTATCAGAGGAAGCAGACTTCTTGCTCCTAGTCCGGATAAACTGGCAAACCGCAGCAGGGTTCCGTGGAGGATTCTTCTTACTCTTCTGATCGGCTATACACTCGGTCATCGGGTGCGCACTACGATAAGGTCCAAAGGGTTCACTAGGTTTAGGCTTAGTGATCTGATCCTCATACCGCTTAATAAGACGCTGAAGCTTATCCACGCTTTCCGAAGCACTCTTGAGGAGCTCGGGACGGGTCTTCTTCATCTCAGGGATGTAGTTCTCGGGTGACCCGCTGAGGGTAAAATCACGGTTTCTCATCTTTACCTCTTTCCTCGCTTGAACCGTGTATAAACCTTCATCGCCCCAGTTCGCATACAGTCGTTCCAGTCCTCCTCAATCGCCGTTTTCTCCAACTCAAGAAGGAAAGAAACATCATGGAAATCAGAAACAGTCTTCTCCACCTTCTCATCCCATCCCATATGGAGCATAGAAATGTCGGCGTCTAAGCCAAACTTCATCAACTTGGATGTGAGGTAGTTGAGTTTCTCAACCGCCAACTCGACATCGCCGAGTTTAGCCATCTCTATCCGAGCTCCACGCTCGCGCGCGCGCTCATCAGCGCGAGGCTGCCCAGTACCCCTATCCGTTCCTTCCCTGGGAGAAGGTACCTTTTCTGTCAACTGAATCACCTAGTTACTTCTTATGATAGATTGGTAGGTAAGAGATTAAATGCCTTTCCTTAAGTGAACTACCTCCCAAGTAGGGAGGCTTCTTAGCCCTTTCCACCACGCGCGCGCGGTATCAGCAGCCATCGGACTAGCATTAACAATATATAGCTTGAAGTGAACTACCCACGGATTAATCCGAGGGTAACTCACAGATACCTTAAATAAAACATTTACCTATACCCATTTAGAGGTAGAAGATGTGGTTAGATTCAATACTGAAGAAGAAGGGTTAAGGACAGTCGTGAAGGATTATCAGGAGTCAGCGCTCAGGTACCTATGGAGCTTAGACGG
>SDBV01000959.1_pt1 | contig 42391 bp, 67 predicted proteins | sample 2277081 | NCBI WGS metagenome assembly SDBV01 (sample SAMN10402039, study PRJNA504765) | marine sediment metagenome | isolation source: marine sediment core GS10_PC15, 223 cmbsf | place: Arctic Ocean: Southern Knipovich Ridge | collected 2010
ATATTGGTTGTACTACATAATTTAACCCATCTGTTTGAAATTGAATACCTGATACTACTTCTGGTTCAGGTGCTGCTGGCCCTTCATATACAGCTATACTATCTGGTGCATCACTACAAATATAAAAGTTTCCACTAACAGGGTCTAAATCCATCATACGAGTATTAGTAAATTGTCCGCTTGTATCCCAATGGTCATTTGTATAAACACCATCCATATCATATTTATATACTTCATTAAGTGACCATTCACTTGTCCAAATATTAGTTCCATCTGTGCATATTCCTTGCATATTAGCGCCTGCTTGAACAGTCCAACTTTCATTTTGATAAGTCCCTGTCATATTATATTTGAAAACTTCACCCGGGTTAAGTGAATCTAATACCCAAATAAAGTTTCCATCTGTTGTAATACCATATGGATTAGTAGTCTCTCCACTTGTATCCCAATCACCAGCAGCACTAAAATCTGATTTATTATATCTATATACTTGGTCAATAGTTCTCGCAACTAACCAAAAATAATTTCCATAAGTGCATATCCCTGTGATATTATATGCAACAGTTTTAACTTGTGTGGCATTACCACCATCCATATCATACTTCCACACATCTTTTCCTACATAATCAGCTATCCAAATGTTCGTACCGTCTGTACAGCAACCAAATGGTCTTTCATTTGATGCACTTACATTAATTGTCGCAATATAATCTCCTTCTGTCATTTTATTTTATTTCCCTCCCATAGATTGTTATAGCAGTTGAACCTGCTACGGTTGTTCCTACTCCTGCTTGTACATTTGCTCCTCCAGGAACGATTGGAGTAACAAATGTTTTTTCTATTATTGCTCCTGAGGCATAAGCCATATAATAATCTGCAATTACTATTGGTGTTGTTCCAGATCTTAACATTCTTACATATCCAGGCAATTGTGTAGATATTTTCCACCCATGGATTTCTAATTTACTTCCTGTTCCCACTTTCCAAACTTCAGTATAGGTTCCAGATGCAGTTGCTGTTGCTTGTTTAAAACAAGGAGAACCTGCTTCTGCTAAATTTAAATCATTAGTAATATTAACACTTCCTGTTATTAAAGCATTTCCACTAATCACCCAAGGTGAAGTAGATTGAATTACAGACCCAACATTTGTTTGTGCTATACTTCCTATCACAATCCAAGGATTTGTTAATTGATGAACACTACCATTCACAAGTTGAAGTGTATAACTACCAATTGTTGCTACATTATTAACATCTACAGCCCCATCTACTGTCTGTGTTGTATAAGAACCAATTGCTGCTGGGCTGGTTATTCCAACAGTCCCACCAACTGTCTGAGTGGTGTAACTTCCAATAGATGCTGGTGCAGATATTATTGCTCTTACACTTCCTGTATCACCTATATCTACATCTGGCGAATTAGTAATAATTACACTTCCTGCTGGAATATATGCATTACTTCCTAAATAAGAATCTACATTTGCTGTAACAGTCCCTGCTATTGTTTGGGTTGTATAACTACCAATAGTTGCTGGAGAATTAATAGTTGCAGTAATACTATCTGAAGCACTTGATAAATCCCTTATATCTAGATTAGTAGAACTCACAACCACTGTAGGCATATTAACAATACTTCCTGCTATTCTATTTGAAACTTCTATAATACCAGATACTCCAAATCTATCTCCTTGATATATCTTACTTCCCAAATAGGAATCTACATTTGCAGTTACTGTTCCATCAACAGTCTGAGTAGTATAACTTCCTATTGTGACGGGACTATCTATAACTACTTTACTTCCTAAATCTCCAAAATTAGTAACATTAGCATTAGTAATCAAATCAGCCGCGGTTTTCTGCCATATTTCTACAGAACCTAATTGTGTGTATGTTTGAATTGAACCCGCAGTTACTACAGCTTCTGAACCTGCTGATACAGAAATATCTCCCGGATTAACTAAATGAAGTGAACCTGCTGGCATCCACACTTCAGAACCAACCTCAAGATTTGTTTCAACTTCAAAAGTTCCTGAAGGAGTAACAAAAAGATTAGAACCAGGATAACCACCTACATCCCCTGCATTATCTATATTAACTGAACCGATTACTTCTTGAATTGCCAAACTACCGGCTGTCGCAATGCCTGTAACTGTAATAGTACCATCAACCGTTTGAGTAGTATAACTTCCAATGGCTGTTGGGGAATCTACACTTACTACTAAGTCCGCCGCTGTCTTTTGCCATATCTCTACACTTCCTAATTGAGAATAAGGTTGAATAGATCCTGCTTTAATATAAGATTCAGAACCTGCTGTTACAACCACTTCATCTAAATTTGTTACAATAACACTTCCTGCCGGGATATAACTTTCACTTCCTACTGTAACAACCACTTCATCAAGATTAGTTACTATTACTGAACCTGCAGGAATATATGTATGACTTCCCGCATAAAGATTTGTATCTACATCAAATGTACCTGATGGTGTTACACCAATTACATTAGTTATAACTCTCTTACTTCCTAAGTCTCCATAATTTTTAATCCAAGATTCACTTCCAGTAGTTACAGTTACTTCATCTAAATTAGATATTACTCCACTAATTACCCAAGGGGTTGTGCCTTGAGTAACACTACTTCCTAATATTCCAAAGTTTGTTACAACAACTTTACTTCCCAAATCACCAAAATTTCCTATGTCAACTATTCCACTTATTCCAAATCTATTTCCTTGATAAACTTTACTTCCCGTATAAATATTTTGTTCCCAAACTTCTGAACCTGCATAACCTCCAACATCATCTGGATTTGTAATATGAACTGATCCTGCTGTAACTACACTTTCTGATCCCGCATATAAATTAGTTTCAACATCAAATGTCCCACTTGGAGTTACCCCCACGACATTTGTTATAACCCTTTTACTTCCCAAATCACCAAAGTTGTCTACTATAGCGATACTCCCAGCATAACCTCCCACTTCATCTGCATTATCAATATTTACAGAACCAATTATTGAAGGCATATTAACTATTGAACCTGCTACTCGATTAGTTACTATAACTGATCCAGCAGGAATATATGCTTTTGATCCTGCATAAAGGTTAGTCTCCACATCAAATGTTCCAGAGGGTGTAACACCCACAACATTTTTTATCCAAGATTCTGATCCTGCTGTAACAGAAACTTCACTTAGATTTGATATTACACCGCTGATTACCCACGGGTCGGTTCCTTGAGTTACAGAACTACCTAAATCTCCTAAATTAGTAATTACTCTTTTACTTCCTATATCTCCAAAATTTTGAACATATACTTCACTTCCTGTTGAGAATTCTCCTGTTACTTCAAATGTTCCGGAACCATATACTTCTGTTTTTGGTGTTTCTTTTACCCAAGATTCACTTCCAACATATAATCCTGTATCTACATCGAATGTACCAGATGGTGTAACTCCCACCACATTCTTAATCCAACTTTCAGAACCTGTTGTAACTGAAACTGCCGGCATTGATGTTACAATTACACTCCCAGCAGGCATAAATACTTCACTTCCAGGAGTTGTACTAATTGTTCCACTGATTGCTACTTCCCTTTTGAATGGTTCTAATACAAAAGTACCTCCAGAATCTACATAAGGATAAACTTTACTTCCTGTTGTAACAGAGATTGGTGGATCGATTGCTACACTTCCTAATACAATCCATGGGTCTGTCTTTTGATAAACATAAGCACTTCCAACAATATTAGCCCCTGATTGAATATAAACAGAATCTACATTAGCAGATACACTCCCTATATGTATTCCTCCTGAGATAGTTGTATTAATGCTACCATCTGGATTGATAATTAAAGGGTATTGTACCCCACTCGCACTTATAATTGCTTCTGGCATTTTATGTTCCTACAAAGAAATATTTAATTCCAAACAGCGTCGCTGTGAGAGCTGTCAAGCTACTTAACCACCAATATTGAATCTTTTTTGTAACTCCATAACTAATAAATTGTTTTCTAATATGAACTACATTTCTAAATAACATTAAATTTTGTTCTTTAGTTTTCATACCCATAAACTGTGCTTCACTAATATCTAAGCCGTTATTCATAGTTTAACCTATTCAAAATACTTTAAATAGGTTGGGTAAAGTAATATATATTGATTAGTTCAATGAGCAATATATCCATATACCCCCTTTTCCTTGTAAACTGCTAGTGCTATACCCCAGAATGCATCACCATGCCCTATATTGCTCTCTACAGCTTGTAATTCATTATTTACTGATAATATACTATCAATCTGTCTTTGTCTGTTTAGGAGGGTTATTTGGGGCTTATACACATCATTCTCCTTATAATTTACTAATCTACTAAAGTTGCTTGCCATATCAAACTTGCTCTTTACCTTGAACACTATTGGTCTCCATATGGCTGAATCTATTAATCTCTTCTCTCTAAAACTTTCTAATTCTGCCCTTGTATCGTCGTAGTTTATCCTGTCAATAAGATAAAACTCTATTAACCCATTAATGAAATCTACTTGTTTTGAGTAATCCCAACCATCCATAAACTTTTCATAAATCTGTGTGTAATGGTTATTAAGCAGTATAAATATTGTAAAATGAGATGGGTGTGTTTTCTTACCTATATCCAATCCAGCTACAACTTGTACCTTACGATATTTATCTGGTGGTGTTTTTACTTCTTTTAGGTTTTTATCTACAACCCTCAGAATCTCTTCTCTTTGAAAGTATGCTTCTTCTGTCCATACTGGACTACACATATATTCTTTTTTGAAGGCTTTATCACCTATTTCTTCATTTCTTATTTCGCATAGCCTTTTATAACTGAATAACTCTGGCCATAAAACCCGTTTTGTTTTCTCATTTAGAATTGCCTTGTATTCTGCCCAGTTCCAAGACTTATTACCCTTCAATTGAAAGAATAAATCTGTTTGATGTTGTGCTGTACCCACCAAGTGTATTTGCCCACCTTCTTTTGGAAGGCTCATTACTTGCTCCATAAATATTCTATTAATCTTCTCTATTATGGTAAAATTAAGTTCATTTGTAGGATCTGCTAATATATCATCACAGATAACCCCTTCACCGTGCCAACCACGATTAAATGTTAGAATTCCAGATGGTGTACATCTAAATCTGCTTCCGTCTCCCCAAGTATAATCAATAAGTGTTGCCCCCTGTGTTAGATCTCTAATCTTTACAAAACAAGGATTAGCCTGAATTAATTGTTTAATATTTGCTGTATGATATAAACTCATCTTTTGATTATAACTCATATATAACCAAGAAATATTATCTCTTTTGTCCATTTGGTATATCATCCACATTATAAAAGCATAAATCATAGTTGATTTAAGGTGTTTTCTTGCTGAAAGAGTAGCAGTTCGTGAGTTACTTTCAACTCTTTTAGCCCATTTGAATGTATGAGGAGCTTTAGAAAATCCTTTTTTTTTGAAAGATTGTGGGAATATATGCTTAATAAACCAAGGAAAACTATTGGTAAGGGATTCCATCTTTAATTGCCTCTCTAAGTTTATTCATATCTACATCAATTTTAATATTACTTTCTATTTCTTGTCTTTCAATATAACCTCTGTCTTTTCCTTTAGTAGTTAATAACAACTTAATAGCATTAAAATTTCCTTGATTTATTAGTTCTATTAATTTTCTTTCTCCTACATCAATTAGTTTCTCTCTTTCTTCTTTTATTTCTTCTACAAGGTCTTGGTTTTTCTCATTTTGTAAGAATTTACTCACTGCTTGTCTTGAAACACCACACTTACCGGCTATCACTGCATAAATCCCCATGGTCCCAGAGATTGCTTCTCTTACTTTTGTTTTACTTAAAATTGCTACTTTAACTTTTTTCTTATTCAATTTAACCATTTTTGTCAACTTTGTCAACTTTACTTGCTTTTTTACCTGTTAATTTTTCCCATCTTTTTATAATTACTTGGGCATAGAGAGGTTCAATTTCTATTGCTCTGCATTTTCTACCTAATATTTCACATGAAATCAAAGTGCTTCCAGCCCCACCAAATGGTTCCATTATTATCTCTTCTGGATTTGAAAGAACTTTTATATAAGGTATTAAGATTGGTAATGGTTTTGTTCCAAATACTAAATTTTGACCACTTTGCTTCTCATTGTCTGGTGACCAAGAAATATGATCACTTACTTTGGCTGTTGCTTTTCTTTTTTGTCTATTAAATGTGGCTTTCCCTTCTTTTCCGTACAATGCAACTTCTATATTATTTACTAATTTTTCTCCTTTTTCCTCTAGAAATTTGGTGTATTCTTCTTCCTCTATGTCATTCACTTCTTTATTTTTACTATCTGCTAAAATAGAAATATCATATTTATTAAATAAAAAGTGTTTCCTCCCAAATCCTTGTGTTCTACCTGGCACATGCCAAATTACCATATTTTGAATTTTCCAATATTTTTCTATTGCTTTCCATATTTTAGGTGTATTCTTCCAATATTCAAATACCATAACATTTGCTCCATTTGGATTTTGAAAATTATTTGCTATACTTAACCATTCATCAAATTCAGGGACTCCTCCTGCCCTTTCTACTCCTAAATAATGTCTTTGTCCTTTAAATCCAAACCCTTTGTTGGTTTTTACTTTACCTTTAAATCTATTTTTAGTGTATGCTAATTTGTAAGGTGGATCTGTAAACATAAAATCAAATTTTTCTTCTCCTAATAATTTTTCCCAATTCTCTTGGTCTACGCTATTTCCAATAATCAGTTTGTGCTCTCCTAATTGCCATATATCTCCTGTTTTAACATATGGTTCTTCTTTTTGGGCTTCCTCTACTGCTTTGTCTACATCAAATTCTTTATCTTCATCCATTTTTATTAATTCATTTAATTCCCTATCTAAAAAACCTGTTGTACTTAAATCAACTCCTAAATCCTTTAATTCTTCTAATTCTTGCTTTAATAAATCAGTATCCCACCAAGAATATTCATGAGATTTATTATCCATAATCCTAAATGCCTTAATTTGCTCATCTGTTAATCCTTCTGCATAAACTACTGGCACTTCTGTCATTCCTAATTGAGCTGCTGCTTTTACTCTTGTATGTCCTGCGACTATTGTATTTTTATCATCTAATATCACTGGCACTAAGAACCCAAACTCCTTTATAGACTTCGCTACTACATTTACTGCTTGATCATTCTTTCTTGGATTGCCCTGATAATGAGCAATATCCCCAATTGGTATATTTATTGTTTCCATTCTGTAAATATGGCTGTTTTAATTCCGTAATTTGTTCCTTCTTCTTTGCATTTTGGACAGAATTCAATAGTTCTACCTTCTTTTGTTATAATTATTGCTTCGCAAGGAACTAACTTTTTATTTATAACTACCTTATGAACCTTACAAATCCTTTTAGTTGTTACCATTTTAAAGTAACTACTTACTTGCCCTTGTCTTTCTAGGTTTTACTGGGACAGATTCCGCAGAATTCTGCTTAATCTCTGTTTCTATTGGAACTTCTGGTTGCTCTGGTTCAGTGTTTCCATATTTGACACTTTGCTTCTCTGCTAAACTTATTTCTATATCTTCCAGTTTGTGGTTATAAATTGCTGTTGCTCTCTTGATTGCAAATACTTGGTCTTCCATTACTGAAATATTTGAATCTCCTTCCTCACCGTAACCCTTATATCTATATCTGTATGACTTAAAAATTACATCAAATGGGCGTTTCTTGCTTAGATTAGCATCTCTAACATCTGCTACTTCAATGAATTCTATATTAGTTGGAGAGGAATACCTATTCCAATCCACTTGAATCGGTTTGAAGTCTGCTGGTTCAACATATCCATGAATTCTAAGTGATTGTTTGGCTCTTTCTCTATAATACTCATCAAATTCATCCATTGCTGCTTTCTTAAAGAAAGGTATTTTCTGTTTACCTGCTTCCTTTCTTTTTTTACCCATTTCTATTACAAATTTTTCTTTAGGGGTTTTTATTCTACTTGGTCCTATGTCCGTAAAGTCTCTTCTTTCATCTATAGTTGGACTTCTAAAAAAATCAGTTGCCATTTTTATCCTCCTTGATTGGTTTAATTGATTTAATAGTTACACCGTGTATTAATTGGTCTTCTAAATTTTCTAAAGTGTCCCTATTTCTTGCTAATTGTTCTTTGAGTGTATCCATTACCTTTTTATCTTCTTGTTCTTTCTTCCTTTTTAAGTATGGTCTAGCAATCTCTTGGTATTTTATTGTTGCTTCTTGGAAGTCCATTGTTAATTTATTAAAGTGCATTTGTTCTTCTAAACTCTTAATTTCAGTCCTAACTCTTTCTATGCCTTTCTTTGTAAATTCTATTTCCTGGTCATCAAGTTTTCTCTTCACCATTTTCTTCCTCCTTGTTTGATTTAATTAAAAATGATGGGTCTATTTGCTCAATTTGTTCATCTATAACTTTCCTACAGAACACATCTGGTTTAAAGTCTCTGTATTTATTAAAGAATTCTAATTGTCTGAAATTAAAGCCTATACTTATCTGCATTATTCTCTCTCTTGGCTCAACTCGCTTACCCATGTAGTTAGTTTATTGAACTATGTTTATAAGTGTTGGGATAGTCAATATATATAATCACCTTCTTATCATCCACTCACATCCACAAGGACAAATAAAAATTATGTATTTGATTGTTTCTTTTATCAGTTTTATATTCGATCTACCACAAATAGGACATTTAACTTTAGGTATCATATTTTCTATTTGAATAATCTGATACAACTTCCCAATATTTACTTTTGTAAAATGCTGTAATTCTTATTCTAACATCTAATTCTCTACATTTATCACAAAATAGTAGGTTATCTACTTCTTTATTACAGATTAAACAGTTCTTATTTGCATTTGTTTGTGGTTTTACCATTGTTCGTTATATTTTTTATGGCATTTCTCACATAAAACCTTGCAATTTTGAGGTATGTATAATCCACCTTTATATCCTTGAATTATCCTATGAATTGTTAAGTTCTTACTACTTCCACAATCTTGGCATTGGCTTTTAACTGCTTTAATATATGATTTCTTTAACCACTTGGGTAATTTATTATATCCTTCTACTTTCAATTTAAAATAAATTGGTTTTATTCTCTTTTCTATTTTTAATGAATTTTTCATTTTTCCATTATAAATCCAATTACTGCCATTTTATGTTTGCATAAAGTTGGACTATTACAGAATTTAGTTCCATTATAACAAGTACAAGTAATTAATGTTCTACCTGGCTTTTTGAATATTCTCACAATATGTTCTCCTACTTCATATCTTTTTCCCATCTTGCTTGGCTGCTCATTCAACAATTTTACTTTAAGTCTTTTTGCTTCTTTTATCATTTTTTAATTTTAAATTTTTTACATCTGCAATTATCATAATCACACTCTGGCGGTCTAACATAAGTGTGCCAAGTTATATCATGCCCACATTCACATAATTCATTTTCTTTTATCATTATCCATACATAAAACAATGCACATTTAATTGATCTACACTGCAATACCCTGTTTCGTCCTCCACCCTTAAATATTGGTGGCCATATATGTAATTCTCATCTTCTCTGATTAATATTGTTTCTATTGATGTTCTAAATCCTAATCTTTTAAACATACCATTATATAAAATTGCGTAGTCATGACAATCCCCACCATTTTCTATTATATCCTTCGCCGTCTTATTTGTGTCTTCTCTTTCTGTATAATTATAAAATGTTGCAACAAAATCTCTAAGACAATAAGCTGTGTCATCTAATGATAAATTCTCACAAGGATATTTCATCCTTTTTTCTATTATTAATTCTTTCTCTGGTTCTACTCCTTGAGCTATTATTCCAATTACTATAATCATTCCAATTATTACCCAAATTCCTTTTTTCATTTTAACTTCTCATTGCTACAGTTACTATTTCTCCTGCCTTTGCATCATTTTTAGCAATTCCCACAAAGGCACTTCCCAACCCCGATGTACTAAAAGTACCTGAGATAGCAAGTGGTGTCCCCCATAACTTACCTACTGCTGTTTTACTAATTGGTTCTTTTTTATCATCTAAGTTTTCCAACATTACTTTCTTCATTAAATATGGTTTAATCAATTTTGTTAATTCCTTACCAAACTCTTTATCTTCAAATTTAAGTTGTTGGATAGTTAAATTACAATTTTGACAAATATACAATTTTGGAGATATTTCTTTAATAGAAGATTCTTCTATTGTTAATTTCACTTGTAAATATCTTTTACAAATGTTACATAAATCCTTTTTACAAATAAAGCACTTCTTTTCTGCAATTGTTTTTTCACATACATCGCAAATCTTAACATTTTTATTTACCATTCAATATCTCCCACATATTTTAACCATTCAAGAACCACTAATCCATTTCTTTCATTAACAGTTGCTCCAACTGGTTTATCATTTATAGTTATAATAAATTCATCATCTTCCCATCTTTCTAATTTTATATTTTTCATTTGTCCTCCAAATTTAATTACCGACAGGAACCTAGAGCCAAGAACCCAAGCGAATGAAGGAACTACTTGGTACTGTTTAATCCAGGTCCCCCGACCTACCTTCATTTTGATTCCTGCCGATAAATATGAAATTACTTTAAATCCTTTTCAGTTAGGTTGCAAAACTCATCTAATCTATTATTTCCTGCTTTTATACACTTGATTGCTTCTGCTTTTAAGTTTGTTAATAGTCTTCTATTATATTCTGGAATAGAATCTTCTTCAGCCCAAGTAGTTCTCTTATCCCAAAAATCCTTCAAAGTTTTCATTTCTCTTCTTCAGCACAACCGTTATTTGTATACCATCTAAGTGCTCTAACTATTGCTCGTGTCTCTGCCATTCTAATAAAGTGTGGTTTGATGAAATCTCCAGTTACATTCTCCATTGTTGCATCCCCGTGTCCTTCAAAAACTATCTTTCCGTCTCCAAAATCTATAGTACTTTCTTTCTTATTTGGATAAACTTCAACTGATGCCTTAAACAATGCGTATTTCTTTTCTAAGTCAACATCTAACATTTGTGTCTTTATTGAGAAAGGTACTTTCTTACTATGTGCTACTGTCAATAATGTTTCAAAAGTAACTATGTCATCTTCCCACTTTCCGTTTGATTGAGTTGATTCTTGTTTTACTGGTTGTTTTGGTGCTTCTGATTTCATTAATACAAAAGCAATCTTTCCGTTTTTGATTGTAACTTCAGCATCTCCAAGTTTTACAAAGTCTGGTTTAACCCATTCTTCAAGTTCGTATTCTTTGATGTCATTATTTTCAGTTATTTCTATCTTGTTTCCTTCTATCTTAACAATATTTGTTTTCATTCTTTAGCCACCCTAGCAAGAGTTTTTATTAAATTACTCAATCTTTCATCGGTTTTTTTAATTCTTTCACTTAGGTCTTTTATTCCATCTTCAATTTCTTCTAAATTTGCCTGAACCCACAATAAATCTAATTCTTTTTTCATTTTTTTTATACTCCTTTAATTTAATTAACATAAACATTTTCTAATCCTCCAGAAAATTACAATTTTATTTGTGATTGGGCATATATCTTTTTTATCTTGTATTACTACTTTCATTTTTCTTAATTCATTTGTTCTACCCACAATACAATTAATTGGTAAATGTAAATAACTACTAATCATTGTATTACTGCATGACTTTAAATCTGCTATTGCTTTATAGACCTGCATTTGTCTCTCTCCTAAGTTCTCTAAGACACCTACATAGGCTAATAAAGATGTTTCCTGCATTTTATTTTTCATTTTTTTTGTGGGTTTTATTTGGTTACTTAAAACCTTTAATTAAACCAAGGGCTAATCCTTTATATAACCATCGATTTTGCGTCACTACTCTTCAGTTTATCGTCGTCATTTAAGAGTTAATGCATTATCTCCATAAACTATCTTTCCTCTTAATTTGTGGTCTTTTGGTTGCTCTTCTATTATAATTTTCCGACTTCCACCATATCCATACTTCTTTATAACTTCTGATATTTCTTCTTTATTTTCTTTTTCTATTACCATTTTGTCCTCCATATTTAATTTTTTTAATACACATAACTACCTACATGAACGGATTCCCAACTGGTTATTGGTTCAAAACTCAGTTTTTTTACTCATTTTAATTAACTGATAGCTCCCAATTTTGATTCAGGATCCACACCGAAGCTTCCCCTATTGAGCCTGCTAACGATTACCCTAATTTCCGTCCCTATGGTTTGTCCTTAGTCTTTTAACTTGGTTATTCGCCCTTTCACAGGCACTTCGGTATAACCGTCGAGAGTAGCCACAACAACTTTCATTATTCTTGTAACCGACTGATGTCACCGAGTCAGTATTTTATATCGCATGGCGTTAGCCAGTGGCATGACAACCCCTTGAAATACCCTTTTGTTTATATAACTTGCCCCAATTTGTCTGTCATTAAATAGTTACAAATAGAATTACCACTAGATAATAAAGCACTAAAATTCAGACTTAGAATACAAGTCTGAATATAAAAGAAAAAAAAAGGACAGAATACGGTGTCATGCCACACAGCTGTCCTCAAAATAAATAAATAAACTAAGTATTTAAATGTTACTACTAACAAATAATTACACTATTTATGCTAATTGAAACAATTCTACTCCAACTTCTGGATCATCATCTTCTGCATATGTTACTGTTACATCATATTTTGCCTTACAACTGTTTTCCCCTGCTTCCTTGTATTTCAATTTAGCAGTGAAATCAACCACATAATTTTCTTCATCTTCAATAAAGATATTATGTACATCATATAATTTTGAAATTGAAACTTCATCAAAATCATATTCATGTCCGTCAAATTTGCACTTTAGCACATTTTTGTCTGCTTCTTCATCGTCTACTACTTCCATAAAGTCATCAACAGCTAATTGAAGTTTGTCAATATCACACTCTTCACAAGTGACATTGCTTGGTACTTCTACAATCTTTTCAACAGTCACATTCACTGGCTTTTCTACGATAACTTCTTTTTCTACTTGATTTGGAAAAATCAAAGCTCCCGCAAAAATACCTACAAAAAGTAATGCTGCCATTATCAATCCAGTTAAGATATTTGTATTTTTCATTTTATCCTCCCCGTACATTTAATTAGTGTAGCTACACAACTACTATGATATTTCATTTTAAGTTGAAATTGCATGATTAAAATAGTAAATTAAAGTATTTAAGTTAATATGGTAGGTAAAAATACCCCTATTTAGACAATATACTTTAAATTAAATCTACTATTTTCTTAGCAGTATTATCCCAAGAGTTTAACCTGGCTGTTTGTAATGCGGTTTTACCTAATCTCTTAACTGTCTCAGGATCGTTGTATGCTTGCCTTAGAGCCTCTCTGAGCTGTTTTATGTCAGGAGTTAACCATTTGATACCCTCATACATTAATTCATGTTTAACCTCTTCAAATTTTCCGTTTATCATCCAACCAGTTTCTTGAGAGCAATAATCAGTTTGTCCACCAAAAGTAGTAGTAATTACTGGCAATCCACAAGCCATTGCCTCAATACAAGGTAAATTGTATGCTTCTGCTCGTGTTGGACTTACGAATATTGTCCCCCGATTATATAATTCAATTAACTTATTATAAGGATAACTTTGAATATCAATATTTATTAGTGGTAGGTTTTCTTTTCTTGGTGATAGTTTATTTATCATCTCTTGCAAATTAGGTATCCCATATGCAGGATTGATCTTAATTAATAGTTCTACCATATCCTTATCTGTAAACTCCTCAAAATATGCTTTAATTAAGTATTGAATTCCTCCTCTATCTTCTAAATTTCTAAATCCTTTATTTGCTACAAAAACACATTTCTTTGGTTTCTCTTTTGGAAAGAATAAACTTGTGTCTACACCGTGCGGCATAACTTTAATCTTTTCTAAAATATCTGTTGGTGCTACTTCTTTTGGATTCTCTTGAGTCCATTTAGCAAGAGAATTAATAATTGCTTCCTTAGTATGTTCACTTGGCACAAAGATATATTCAATTTCTGGATTAAAACATTCCTCCACATAACACTTAGGTATATGGCTTCCCTCCCAAACTAAGAATGCCCAATTTCTTTTAGCAGTTGTATTTAATCTCCAATACATTGGGTTCGTAATAATCAAATTAATCTCATCTTCTTCTGGTTGTTTTTTGACCATTTCTAATTCTTTGTCATCTACTAATGTTTCCCAACCCGGTCCTGCTTGCATTGTAAATCTGGCTTCAGTTATTTTGGCTATGGCTCTTGCTAAGTTTCTTGTGTGGATGTCATATCCACTTGTTCCCAAAATTGTTCCAATTATATTTATCATCTTATTGAACCCCTAATTACTTCCAAGTCATTTGTAACTTCTAATTCTATTTGATAAACTCTCTCTTCATCTATATCTTTTAGATTCTTAAGATTCTCTATGAGCCATTCCTTTACCTTCATTTCTCTTGCTCCTGAACCCATTTCCAAGTTTCTTTTAATCCTTCTTCTAAATCTACTGTAGGTTTATATCCTACTCTTTTTTCAGCAAATGAATTATCAAAGCATTCTCTTTGTCCTTTCTCTCCTGGACGATAATCTACATATTCAATTGGAACTTCTTTACCTGCTGCCTTCATACATGCTTTTGCTATATCTAACATTTTCCATTCAGTTCCTTTACTTACTTGGAATGTTTCTCCTACAACCTTCTCTTCTGGTGCCTCTATTACTTTAACCCAAGCATCCATTGTATCTGCTCCAAAACAAGGATCTCTTGTTTGTTCTCCACCTTCAATAATTATTGGTTTGTTGTTTAATATATTCTTAAGCCATATGTAAATAAATATCTGTTTTCTCATTTTTGGTCCATATACTATCCCATTTCTCATTACTGCTGTGGGTATGCCATAAGACCTTCTATATGCGTGTACTAAGCACTCCTGGCTTGCCTTACAAGCTGAATAAGGGTTATGTGGAACTATTGGATGTTTCTCATCTATTGGTATGTATAATGGTCTTCCAATTACATTTCCTGTACTTGCTAAGATAAACTTCTTAATTGGTTTATCTCTACATCTTTCTAAAACTGCTATTGTTCCCATTGTCTCTTCCCAACCAGTCCATATAGGACTTGTAAATCCCATTGGAACATCTGCTTGTGCTGCCATATGAACTACAACATCAATTCCATCCAGGTCCTCATCTTTTATATCTTGTACACTTTTCCAACGATAATCTATTTGATCCATAAACTCTTTAAGTTTCCAAGCCTCATTTGGTGCTAAAATGTCTATAACTCTAACTTCATGTCCTCGTTTGAGCAATTGCTCAGTTAAACCGCTTCCTCCATATCCTGCTCCTCCTGTTATTAAAATTTTCATTTTTTAACCTCCTGTGTTGATTTAATTATTTCTTTATACTTTTCTATAAAATCCCCATGTTCCTTAAATAACTTTTTAGTAAATTCGTTCAATCTATCATTGTTAAATTTAAGATTATTCTGATACTCAGGGGTTCTTTCTCCTCCAGAGGGAGTTAAAAGATGCCAAGCAATTGCTCCTGTGTCTACTCCTATTTTAAATCCTTCAAGTAATGCCTTAAAACTAAAAAATTCTTCCTCTCTAAAACTACAGAATCCTAAATTAGTTTCATAACTTACTTTTTTATGGACTTCTTTTTTCATAAGTGCTGCACTCCTAAAATGTGGTGAAGGGATTATTTCATCTTCAGTATATCTCATACCACAATCATCTCCAAAAGATTTTATCTTTCCTTCAGAATCTAATTTAATATCTGCAATAAATGGCTTAGCAAATCTTGTTTCTCTTACAAAAGTAGGAATTCCAAACACTGGAACAATCCCACTTGCTATGTCATATCCTTTTTCTATAACCTTAACCAATCTTTCAAGATAATCTGGTTCAAGTATCGTGTCATCGTCCATCCTGCAAATTAAGTTTCCCCTTCCAACTTTCATAATTTTTTCTACCATTATTTGTCTTAATCTGGTTACTCCATATCTTATATCATTCCTCCAAATAAAAGTTCTATGACCTTCTAATTTTAATTGATTTATTAATTTAGCAATAAAGTAAAAGTTCTGAGAAGGTATTCCACTTCTGTCATCATAAATATACACATCAAATTCTTTGTATGTTTGAGTTCTCAATGATTGTAAAAGCAAAGCTAATTCGGTTGGTCTATCCTTTGAACATATCATTACATCTATTTTTTGAACTGACATTGTATTTCCTTCCTTCTTTGTTTTAAATATTCTTCAGTCATATCATCTGTTCTGCTATGGACTTCTGCTTTACCACCTAATCCTTTATAATATGAACATACTTTTGAATAATCCGGCTTTTGAAAATATAATCCATTGTATTCCCATTCAAATCCTTTAAACTTATTAGACTTAATAGCTTCATCATAAATCTTTGATCCCGGATAAGGAACCATTAGACATACATCAAAATCATCTGGTTTTGCCCTTTTCATCCAATTTACACTTAATTCTACATCATGTTTTGTTTCTCCTGGCAATCCCATCATTAAAAAAGCTTCATAATGTATTCCAGCATCTTTAATTATTTGTCTTGCTTTTAAATTCTCTTCAGAAGTAACTCCCTTTCCAATATTTTTTAATATTTTATCAGATCCAGATTCAACTCCAGTACATAATTTAACAAACCCCGCATCTTTAAGCATTTTAATTGTTTCAGGGTGTCTTACTACTAAATCACTTCTTATAAATCCCCTATGTTGATATGGTCTTTCTGCAAGGAGTTTACATAATTTAGATAACCTCTTTGGATTTATATTTATCTCATCATCATACCACATAAAAGATTTATATCCATATTGTTCATTCAATAAGTCCATTTCCTCAACTACCCTTTCTGGAGAATGTGTTCTTACTTTTCTGTACATATCTATATCTCTACCACAACAAAATTTACATTGAAATGGGCATCCTCTTTGTGTTTGTATGCTTGTTGTTGGTTCTCCAAGCAAATTATACTTATATGATTTTAAATCTATAAAACTTCTATCAGGTATTGGGAATTTATCTATATCCATTTCTATTCTTGCTCTTTGCCAACCAGGTTTAAACAAGTTAGTTATGTCTTCTCCTTCTCCATCAAATATCGTATCAAATTCGTCTAAAGTTTTAATGTTAATATCTTCTATTCCTTTTCTCCTTAATGAACTAATAGCACTTGCATGTGGTCCTCCAATGATTGTCTTTGCTTTTGGGTTCTCTGCTTTCAGTTCTTTAAATATTCTATAAGTATATGGGAACTGAGCACTTGTAGAACTAAATGCATAATAATCAAAATCATTCGCTATATCTCTAACTGCTTTTAAATAATTCCTGACTCCTGCTAAGTCTATCACTTTAACATTATGCTCTTCTGCTAATGATGTTGCTACTCTAACTATCCCCATATTTGGGAATACTCTCTGATTCGTTAAGAACGGACTTGGTGGATTAATAAGTGCTATTTTATACATTTGTTTGATCTAATTTATGTTTATTTCTAAAGTAGTTAGCCATTTTCATTATTACCATATGGTCATCAACCTTTCCATGGCTTGTTAATCTGTGGTGTTGAACCCAATAATTCATAAGTACAATTTGTTTGTTTTTTTTAAAAATCCTATAAGAATAATCAATGTCATCTCCTGGTCCCATATTCTCATCAAATAGACCTACTTCATTTATTGTTCTTCTTGGAATATAATTACTCCAAGTTCCTACCCACCTTAAACCCTTAAGATATTCTTCTCCACTTACTCCCCAGCCACCAAGGGTTGTTATTTGTCCTATTTCTTGGTTCTTTGCTCCTTCATACATTTCTTTTAACCAATCTCTTCCTAACAACTTAAAGTGAATAACATCATCTTGAGTTAAATAAACATCTAAGTCTCCTGCTTTCTCAATACCAAAATTAATCGCATTAGTCAATCCCTTCTTAGGAATATGATATGCTTCTATATCTATCTTTTTTGCTAATTCATCACAATATTCGGTTGTTTCATCGGTGCTTTCGCTTTCTATTAAAATTAGTTTAAATGGGAATTCTGTTGAGTTAAATAATGATTCCACAGCATACTTTAAGTAAGGCATACTATTCATACATGGTAGGATTATTGCTACTTTTGGTTTCATTTTTTCTTCCCCCATTTTTTAATCAAGTCTGAACTTGATTGAATTTTTTTACCTAATCTATCTATCATTTTAATTCCAAGTTTTTTACAAGTTTTTGTTTCTGGGATCTCCCCAATAAATCTATCTCCTCCCTTAGCAAATATATTTGGCATTATTGCCTGAAGAGATTTACAAACAGATTCATCAGTATCTATACTTACATAAACCTCATCCACATATTTTATTGCTTCAATTAGTTTCTTTCTCTCTTCTAGAGGCATAAAAATTCTATTTTTCTTTTTATATGTTTGTTGGTCATTATTTAAAATAACTATTAATACTCCCTTTTTACCAGCAATTTTTTTTGCTAACTTAAAATATTCAATATGTCCTACATGTAATGGGTCAAAGTAACCGCTTACTGCTACTTTTGGTTTCATATTAAGTTCCTGTCCATTTTATCTTTGATGAATATTTGTTCAAAGAACTCATTATAAGCACTTAAAGTACATCTATCACAATTCTTTTTGAAATCAATTTTGTTTACTTTATCCCAGTGGTCTTTACTTCCCCAGTATTTAATAAACTTTTTAGGATTTGGATAATGATTTGCTAAATGAGCCCAAGGATTTCCTCTTGCATCTGTACATAAATATACTTTCCCATCAGCACACCATGTGCTTGTTAACATAGTAGATCTACATTTTTCAAACTTATGTTTCTTTGATAAATCTTTATTGAATTTATGTTGAACTCCTATCACTTTATAATCTTCTGTTTCAAAATCTTTTTGAGCTTTACTTATTTGACTCCAAATATTTTTTATCTCTTTATCTGAGTAAACATAATTATCTATTGCTGGTCTAAATTGAAAATGATCACATCCTATTTTTTTTGCTATCTTGGCTGCTTCATAAATACTATTTTGATTATATTGATCCAATAAAAATTTGTATCCTACTTGAACATCCCCCTTAGTTTTAACAATTCCTTCAATGTTTTTAAGAACAATCTCAAATTGTTCTGGTTTAACTTCCTTTACTTTTGCATAATCTTTTGCTGTTCCTGCATCTATACTAAATCCTACAAACTTACAATTTTCATTTATTAATTCCCACCAATCTTTACCAACTAAATATCCATTTGTTACAAATCCCAATTCTAATCCGTTTTTTCCACATTCTTTGATAAACTCCTTACAATCAGGGTGTAAAGATGGTTCTCCACCACCAGCTAAACAGACTGCTTTTACTCCCCACTTTTTCCAAAGTTTTGGTAATTTAAGTGAATATCCTCCAGGAAGACTTTCTTTATCTCCTCTAAATGATTGTCCTGTTGGATCTGCTCTTTTCCTATTCGCAAACATACAAAACCTACAATTATAATTACATCTATTTGTTAAATCAAAATTTATAACAACAGGCGGCATAGGTTTACCATTTAAGATTGCTTCAAAGTGATCTGTTTGAGTTAATACCTTCCAACTATTAAAGGGGTTATATTTGTCTATCCATTCATTCATTTTGTTATCCACCAATCTGTTTCTTTTGTATTTAATTTATAGTTTGTTTCTTTAATAAATTCATCTACCGCTTTTATAGTGCCGTGCCATACATCTTTTTCATAATCGTGACCAGATAATACTCCACCTTTTTTGATTTTTGGTAACCATGCTTTTATGTCGGCCTTTACAGATAAATATTGATGACATGCATCAATATAAACAAAATCTAAAGAATTATCTTTAAACTCTTTTACTGCATCTAAAGAAGTTTGCTTCTTAATTATTACATTCTTATCATTCTCAAATTTTTTCAATACTTTTTCATACTCATTTTCATAATTAATACATACACCTTCAGTAATAAAAAAACCCCATATATCAACCAAATACAATTTTCCCATATTTAAATTTTTTAAAATATCTTCTGCGTTAACACCTTCTTTAACCCCAACTTCTACTCCTACTAATTCTTTACTAAATTTATTTTTTATGAATTCTATTGCTGTTCTCATGTTTTATATATCCACAAATGTTTCCATTTTCTATTAAAATTATTTTTTGTTTGTAACATCATTCCTGGAATTTTTTTACCAAATGCTTGTTTAGTATCAACACTACCTAAATGTTTACATTTTGCAAAAACAGTATCTACTTCATATCCACACAGTTTTAATCTCAAACAATAATCTACATCTGAATCTCCACTACCAAAAGGGAAGTTCTTATCGTCCATTACACCAACCATTTTTAAACATTCATTTTTTATCATAGCAACAGTTGTAGAAATTCTATCCTTACTATTAATATTTATATATGAAGGTACAAATATACCAAATGGCTGTTGTCTTCCTTGTTCCCAATACATTTTTTCCCAAATTGTTCCTGTAGGTACTAATTCCACCATTCCCAAATTTCCCTTAGAATATAAAAGATTATGCATTTTATTAATCCAATCTGGGTCTTCTATAATATTATCATTATTCATTATTATAACATCATTAGGTGAGGCTCTTAAAACTAAATTAACAGCAAAACAAAAGGAAGTATTTTCAGTGGTATTATTTATAAATTTCATATTTGACTTCCAAAACTTTTTTATAAATTTTTTGAATTCTGGTTCATTATGGCTATTGTCGACAACATAAATTTGGTATTCGGAATTTGTTGTAACATTCAAAATACTATTTATTAAATTCTCTGTTATGTCATATCCATGATAATTCACAATAACTATATCTATCATATCCCAAACCTCTGTTTAATTGGTGTTGGTATTGCCCCATAATATACTTGTTTTTTTGGATAAGTTCCCATTAACATACTTTTATACCACCAATCAAGATATAACTTGTTATGTATCTGTGATTTCTTTAAGTTATTTTCATTCTTTTCTTGTGTTTTAAATATCCCCAAACATTCTCTTAAATGCCAGATATGTACACTTATATTTCCATATTGCCCTTCTCCCTGTAAAAGTGGATGCTCCACTAATGGATAACTTAAATTTTCTGTGATTTTAAATAGACGGAAGAAAACATGGTGTTGATCTTGTGTAAAGTCTTCATGTCCTAAGTCTCCTATAAAATGATGTATCCTTGGGCTTAAAATCATATTTTCTTTTCCAGGAAAAACCATTTTCTTTATTTTTTCTATTCCAAAGTCTTCAAGTACCTCATCAGCATCTAAGCAGAGTACCCATTCTCCCATGTGATTTTTCTTTAAATAATCTAAATAGAAATTCCTTTGTTTACCATTCATTCCTTTATCTTCTTGGTCGTATTTATTCTCAATAATATTATCTTCGTGTATTCTTCTCTTTACTTCAAACATAGTTCCATCCGTACTTCCACCATCACAAAAAATAACTTTGTCTGCTTTAATTACGCTGTCTATACACATTCCTATGAACTTTTCACAGTTTTGCCCCATTATTACTACATTTAATTTCATTTTGTTTTTACTGTTTTTAATTTATAACATTCAGAACAAACAAAAGTTACTAACCAACCTTTATATTCTATTGTGGCCTTTAGATAATCTTCAACATTATGATACTCTGTTTCTCTTTCTAACCTTACTGCTTGCCATTTATGTTTATGTTTCATTTTTTGTGTCTTTTTCTATCGTGTTTAGTTTTTTCTGGTACCCATTCCTTACATATTTCGCAATAATACATACCAGGTCCCCCATGTGTACGAGATTTAGGTAACTTCATATGTGTTAATTTTGTCATTTTTTATTTTCCATACTTTATTTTAGTTAAGAATACTTCTTTTTTTAATTCTTTTAATTTATTTTCTTTCTTTTTACCTTTTAATCCATAAGCACAATGTATTGCTCCCATTTGTGTTTTCTTTCCGTTTATCCATACATCTCCCATACATACTTCACTCTTACATTCTGGACATGTAGTTGCTGGTGCATAAACTCCTCCCCCTGGAGAACTATAACTTTCCCATTTGTGACCATTTTCACAATTATAATGCCATACTTCATTATTTTTCTTTCTTTCTCTATCCATTTCTTTATACATATCTCTAACAAATTCTTCTTTTGTTGGAATTCCATGAATAAGCCATTTTATAAATTCTCTAAATTTCATTTTATCCTAAATATGATTTTTCCTTATTTTCTTCTTTTAATTTGGGTGTAAAAGACATCGTAGTTTGTGCCATCTCTTCAACTTGTTTCTCCATTATCCTTTCTTGAATTTTACACTCTTGTATCAATCTTAATCTAATTCCCAAGTCTTCACATATAGTCCAGGTTCCTGTTTGCCCATTATCTAATCTAAATGCTATTATTGCTCCTTCCATTTTTAATTTCTCGTCTTTTGATTTTTGATTTAATATTTCCATTAAATCAAATTTCAATTTCTTTTGTTTTGCCATTTTGATTTAGCCTCCTCTACAAGTTCTTCTATTCTTTTTGCCTTTAATTCTTTTGTATTAATATAACAATGAGCATCTTTACCTGCTTCTAAATACTTTGTATAATCTTTATCTGTAATTTCAATTCCAAATTTCCCAGGGTTATTCCATATTGGAGTTCCTGGAAATGGTGTTAAGAAATAAAAGTCTGCTTTCTTTAAACCAACTTCCCTTAATGCTAAAGAAAAATCTATTGTTCGTTTAGCAGTTTCTTCTGTTTCTCCAGGCAAACCAATTATAAAGAATCCCTTAGTTTTTATATCATAATCATTTGCCAATTTAACAGCATCATAATTCTGTTCAACAGTCATTCCTTTATTTGAGTTTTTAAGAATTTGATTATCTCCACTTTCTATTCCCATAGATAACCATTTACAACAATTAGCGGATAGTATTTCAAGTCTTGAACTATCAATCAAATTGGCTCGTGTTGTTACTCTAAAGGGCATTCCTTTCAAACTCATATAATCTGTAATTTCTTCCATTCTCTGTTTATCTAAAGTAAATACATCATCTAAAAAATAAATGCCATCAAAATGTTTACTTAAATCATCTATCTCTTTTTTTACAAATTTAATATCTTTATATTGAACCTTTTTATCCATATTAAAACAAAATGCACAGTTATATGGGCAACCAACACTTGTTATTAATGTTCCATATTTCTTTCCATCATAATCTATTCCATAATTATTTAAATTAATTAAAGAGAAGTCTACATTTTTTGCTTTACTAAAATCTATTGCTGGCCCCTTAACTACTTGATCAAACATTGATAATGTTTCTGGCATCGCGCTCGCATGATACCCACCAGCAATTAAATGTGTCTTGCCTTTAAATTTCTTAGCTAATCTTATTGCCTCCTTATAAATTGGACTTGTATAAACAGATATACCTACCATTGCTGGTTTCTCTTTTTGGAAGTGTTGTATCATTTTTTCTTCAGAATCGTGATTTAAATCATATATTTTTACATCCCCTAACCCTGTCGCTATATTCAAAAGACCATAAGGTATCCTATCCCCAGCATCCTCTAATATTTTATGTTCGCTTGGGTTAATTAAATACATCATTTTATTGCCTCCACCATTATCTTCTCAAAAGCAGGTCCTATTTGTTTTTTAAAATCATATTTTTCTAAAACGGCTCTTCTTCCATTTGCTCCCATTATCTCTCTTAGTTTTGGGTCTAAGCACAATTGAAGTATCTTATTTGTAGCATCATTTATATCCATTAGACCTCTTTCTACTTCCCAAGAACCTGTAATACATCCATTTTGTGTTTTAATATCATAATCTTTTGAATCCAATGAAAATAAATCAATAGTCTCTACACCTGCTAATTTAACTCCAAGTCCTGCATTATTTTTAATTACTAATTCAGGGGTAGTTGTATAATCTGTTGCTACAACAGGAACTTCACAAGCCATTGCCTCTATTATAGGTATTCCAAATCCCTCTCCTGAAGTTGATAAAAAGAAACAATCCATTACATTATAAATCTCATTCATTTGTTTTGCTGGAAATCCTTGGTGTGCTTTCATTCCACTGAAAATTACTCTATTCTCTAATCCAAACTTTTGTATAAGACTTTGTATCCTCCAAAGTGGCTGTGCCGGGTCATTTGGATCTAAATGAAAAAACAACACTGCATTTGGAATTTTGTCTTTTAATAATCTCATTGTTTTAAGAGTTCTATCTAAATGCTTCCTTGGTTGGTTTCTTGCTACTGTTCCTATCACAAATTTATCTTGTAGACCATATTTTTGTTTTAATGCTAATCGTTGGTCATCAGGTAATTTAAAAAACAATTCTGTATCAACTCCATGAGGTATATGACCTACATTTAAATCATGATATTCCTTTACTTGCTTTTGTCCAAATTGAGACATTGCTACAGGGTATTCTATCTTTTTAATTATATTAGCACATCCAATAGGTAATCCTCCACCACCATCAGTTGGAAACCAAAATATAGTTCTAGCAGGAGATGTATCTATTCCTAAAAACCAAGCATCATTTCCATGCAACATAAAAGTATCTAATAATATAAAAAATATGTCAGATTTAGTATTTCTAATTATTTCAGACATAGTATTCCTAAAATAAGAATGTTGTAGTTCCCCATATATTTTAAAATTGCATTCTGTTCCATCAAATAGAGTCGCCCTATTTAAAGGCATACCAGCATAAGCATTCGCTAAGTAATGTACTTCATGCCCTTGTTTTGTTAAATATTGCGCTAATTGAAGTGCTTGATTTCTATACCCTGTTGGAATAAAAGGACTATCTGATAATATTGTTATTTTCATTTCAAATCCTCCCCTGTCAAAATCCTTCCAAAAGTTTTATTTGAACAGTTCCAACACTTTTGTGGTTTTTTTACTCCCATTTTTGTTGCTCCACATTTTCTACAAAAATATATCTTTTTATAATTCATTTTTTAATTAATAAATTTAAGAATTTTTTTGCAGCATCATTTGCAATTTTATGTATTTCTTCCTTATTCAAATATTTATTATTATTCTTTTTCTTCCAATATTCATCATAAAAAGACATTGCTATATTTGCTTGCCAACTGATATAATATCCTTCATCTTCTCTTAATTCCTTAAATACTTTTTTACATGCTTTACTTAATTTCATTCTTTAACCTCCTGTTTAGTTGCTTGTGGTTCTTCAAATCTATATGCCTCTACTTGTTCTTGTGTAGGCACAATTGAAGTACCAGAATAATAAATAATAGATGTACCAGATTTCTCGACAGTAAAAAAACATCCTTCAAAAAATATTGCTATGTCTTCTGGGCAGGTAAAACCTCTTACAATTTGACCAGTAGCTTTAGAACTTATTAGATTTCTTAATCTATATTGCATTTTATATATATAATTATTAAACTATGTATTTAAATGTATTGGTTCCTAGGTCAGCCACCTGAATAAAGGTTATTATCCTATCAATGGGAGGCAACTAACCCTAAAGACTGAACCAAGCCTTAAAAAAATCCCTTGACTATTTATAATAAAATTCTTTAATCTTTATAATTGCGGTGTTTATATCTTTCTTTGCTTTCATAATCTTATCTAAATCTTCTTGACCAGGACCTCTTGGCTTTGAAATTGTTGCTATTACTCCTCTCTCTTTCATCTCTGTAAGAATATTTATTGCTTTTCTTCTTTCTAACTCAAGTCTTTTCCTTATAAGGATGTAATTCTGGTCGTTAACAAATACAAACTTTGATTGTATGTTTTCTAGATTTCTAATTATATGCGCTTTTATTTGAAATGTTCCATTCATTTTATATAATTATTAAATAAACTAACTATTTAAATATTTACTTAATCCTCATTATCCAAACTACATTATAATAAGGCGGTTTGTTATCTGTTGTTGAACTTAACTTAGTCCCTGTATTTCCTGTTCCTGCAAGACTAGTAACTAATCCTGTCCTATACCCTGAAACACTACCATTCACTATAACAACCATCTTCCAGTCGCTTCCAGCAGTATTGCCTTGTTCAACATTACTTAAAGTATGTGAGTGACTTTGCTCTGGATGTGTGTGATTTGGACCTGTATGTGTGTGAGCAAGATTAACTGTTGATGCTCCACCTGTTCCTCCAGTTGTTGAACTTCCTCTTAAAAATTCTCCACCATTTAAGTCTGGAGTATTTTGTCCATCCATTGGACTATCTGCATCACTGATTGCTGAACCGTCACATAATACCCATCCAACTGGTAAAGTTTGTGGTACTCCTGCTAATGTTTTTAACCATGCTACAATTGATCCTACTGGTACCATTACTACCTGTAAAGTATCGGGTACAACTGCCCTTGCAGTATCTGTTCCTGTTTGAACTTCGTCTTCTGTTGCTAATTCTATAAGTCCTGGAACTGTAGTTGATGATGTTGATGTTCCGTAAACATTTACTGATGTTCCGCTAACTAAATCATCCGAAGGAGATATACTATTTAGTCTATCTACAATCGGATTTATTCCACTTGCCCCTAATACACTACCAGAGAGTGCTCCAGCTGTAAACATTGCTCCACTTTCATATTGACTGTATAATTCTGCCATTTTTTTCTCCTAATTTAATTATGTCCCGCTCTTTGCAAAACGCAAAGTAGCTTGAATTTGAAGTTCTCTATCCCCTTCAAAAGTATCTGCTGTTATAACCTCTCTCATAAACATACTTCCTAAATCTGTTCCACTTTGGTTAAACAAACCAAATTCTGTTAAAGTAGTTCCACTTAACTCTACAGATCCATAATCTGCTATATAAGTTACATCTTTGGCAACACTATTATCATAACTTGTAAGTGCATTTCTGTCACTTTCAGTTAATAAAGTTGTATCTCCTGCTGTTAATGTATCACTTCCGGTACCGATTGCCATGTATGTTGGTATTGTTCCTGAACCACCCATTGCCCCAGCAATAGTTTCTACTCCATCATCTACTATCATTTAAAATCCCCCTCCAGAGGTTATAAAAGTTGAACCAAGTACTCCCACTCCAATTCTGGAATTAGGATCGTTCAATCTTCCATGTTTATTTGAATGAAATACGAAGTTGTTATTTATATTTCTTTGCCATAGTTCATAATGACTATCTACTGTTGCATATTTTAGTGTTGTCTTTAAATTAGTATATTCCCCCTCATGTGGTCCTACCTCAAATCTTTTTAATTTAATCATTTGATCTTTCATAACATCTGTGAAATCAGATAATTTTTTATTAACTGTTATATGTAAAACATTATCTGCTCTATTATTATATTTATTAAATGAATATGATGCAGATAAAATTGTATATGTCTGACTGTTTATTCCATGCCAAGGCAAGTCTACTACACAAGTATTCCCTGGCGTTATATCTACCACTCCTCTTATGTCTAAATCTCCTTGGATTTTTGAATCTTTATTATCTGCTAAGAAGGTGGTTGCTCTCTTGTTGACTTCTACAAAACTCTTTAAACCATCATCTTTAATTATTTTTGTTTTAGGTCCATAATTAGTAACACTTGTATCATCATCCACATATTTTAAAAGAGGGGTAAATCTTTCATAATCCACACTAACATTAGAAGTTCCAGAAGCAGGAATATTATCCCCCGCAGCAGTACCAGATACAAAAATAATATCTTTTTCATTAAAGTCTACCAAATATTTTAACCCTGATTCTGTTGCTGGGTTAGTCATTTCATAAATTCCACCTGGTTGTTGTAATGTGCCTCCTACACTTACTCTTGTATTGTGTGGTTTAGAATTTAATTGAAAAATAGAACCTGCTCCAATTCCTCCAACATCATTTGCTCCAGTAAGCACCCTTGCTCCATATACCCAAACCTTGTTATAAATTTCCCTGTCATCTTCTTTAAATATAGCACTGCTTACATTTGTGTTATCAAAAGTTTTACCACTTGATGTTGAAGATTTTGCTTCAAAATGAACATCTTTGTCTGTGTCAACATAAAAATAATAATCAGATAACTCTGCAAGCTCTTGTAAGGCACTAAACACATTAATCTGGTTAAATCCTATTCGTTCGATTGTAGTTCCTGTTAAGGTATTCATATTATTCGCAGTTAATAGTCCTTCGGTATTATTAAGCATTACTTGTCTAGCTATTTCCCCCGCATCCGTATTTTTATAGATTATTGGTTGAACTGTCATGTCTTGTAAGATAGCTCCATAATCCCTTCCCACAAGTGTTATTTTTTCTTTTCCAGGTTCTCCTTTAAAATTAATATCCTCTATTATACCTGTAAATATTTTGGTTGTTGGTGGATTTGTTCCTCTCTCTGCATAAATAGTTACTTCATCATTTAAACTAAAAGTATCAGAGTACTGACCATTAAAATTATTAAACTCTGCTGTGAAATTAGAAGTAGCACTAAATTCTCCTATTGTTCTATCAACATTTGTATTAATAGCATCTTCATATGCAGTTCCTTCTACTTCTATTTTTGTATAAACTGGTTCATATGAATATGGAAGAGGGGGAGTATAAGCACTTTCATAAACAAATACCTTATCAACATTATCATCAGTAATATAAACATATTCTCCATATATCTCTATCATACGAGTTTGAGTAGTTTTATCTGTTATATCCCAACTTGTTCCTGTATAAACTCCGGCCATAGAATACTTAAAAACATATCCAGTAGAATCAGTTACCCAAATATTTGAACTATCAGTTGCTATACCTGTTCCCTGACTTGCTGTTACTTCACTACTTACATCCCATGTCTCATTTTGATATGTTCCTGACATATTATATTTATAGACATCACCATTCTCAGTTGAATCCATTACCCAAATATAAGTTCCATTTGTAGTTATACCATAAGGATTAGTAGTTTGTCCTGATGTGTCCCAGTTTCCTGCCGCACTAAAATCAGATTTATTATATCTATATACTTGATCTCCAATTCTACCTACAACATAAAAATAATCTCCGTAAGTACATATTCCTGTTGGATTATATCCTAAACTTACAGCAATTCCTATATAATCTCCATTCATTTCATACTTGTAAACTTTACTATCCGCATAATCACAAATCCAAATATTATTTCCATCTGTACATATTCCAAATGGTTGTCCATTTAATACATTTGTGCTCCATTCAGTTACATAATCTCCTTCTGCCATTATATTTTTTTATTTAATTCCTCCTGTAAAGTATCTGCAATATCTCTTGCATTGAATCCATTTAAATTATTTATGTTTATAGTAGTCCCTGCCTTTTCTGCTGCTAATTCTGCTCCTGCTATTAATGCTTCTGATTGTGTAGTTGAAGTTGGTGTTTCTATGGGGGCTGGAGTTGGTGGAGTATATATAGCATATTCCATCATTGCTGCTTTGTATCTTCCAAAATCAACTTCACCGATAGTTTTAATATTTACACCTGGAATTAAATTCATTGCTTTAATTAATATATTGATTCCTTTAATAATTGTATTTATACTTCCTTCTATAATACTAACAATTCCATTCCAAACACCTACAACTACATTTCTAATACCTATAAACACATTTTTAATAATGACCCCTAATTTAGCTACTGCTACTTTAATTTTATCCCAATTTTTAATAAGTAAGTATCCAATAGCAATTGCTGCTGCAATACCAATTATCCACCATAAATTTGTTAATGTAAATGCTGCTGTTGCTGCTGTCACTAATAAAACTATTCCGGTTAAAATTAATAATGCTGCCGCAATCCCTAAAACAATACCAATTGCTTTTTTTTGTCCCTCACTTAAATTGTCCCAAAAATCAGTTAATTTTTTCAAAAAAGGAATAAGATAATCTCTAAGTAATGGAATAAATACCTTCCCTAATTCTATTGAAATAGCCATAAAATTATTTTTTAATAAATCCAAATGACTTGCTGTTGAATCTGCAGCTACATCATATTCTTCTTGTAAAGATACCCCTGTTTTAAGTTGTTCACTCGCAGCACCGATATTTGTTATTAAATCTGGCATATTACCGGTTAATTTAGTTATCGCAGAAGCACCTACTGTACCAAATAATTCCATTGCTGTTTGTTGTCTTTCTACAGGACTTTCTATTTCACTTAATTTTTGTATTAAACTCATAATAGCCCCGTTTGCATCTTCCTCTAAGGCTTTCTTAAAATCAATGCCCATAAACTCACTTGCTTCATCAACTTTCTTAATTATTTGGTCAAAAGCACTTCTCAATTTAGTTCCTGCTCTTTCTGGAGCTTCCCCCATAGCAATAAGTGTTGCAGACATACCAAGAACAGTCTCCTCTAATACCCCCAAACTTGCTGCAGAACCACCAACTCTAACTACAGCACTTACAATTCCAGAAGAACTTGCTGCTGTTGTATTAGATAATTCATTAATTGCTGAACCTAACTTATCTACATCTGTTATAGGTCTACCAAAAATATTAGATATTTTTGCCAATGCTAATGCTGCATCCTCTTCCGTTAATTCAGTAGCAATAGCCATTTGTGCCACTGTTTCTGTAAACTTTAAAATATCTTCAGTACCTTGTATTCCTAACTGTCCTGCAACTTCTGCTATCCCAGCTAATTTTGTAGCAGCAACTGGCATTTCTTGAGAAAGGTCTACAATTGCTTTTTCTAATACTTCTGTCTCTTCTGCAGTCATACCTGTTGTTTTTCTTACACCCACCATTGCAGTTTCCAAATCAATATAAGATTTCACAGCTAAGGCAATTCCACCAGCTATTGCAGCACCCCCTAAAACCATAGCACCACCTGCTATTGCAAGATTGGTCATTCCTGTTTCTGCTTTTGTAAAAGTCCTACTAAAGTTATCTACTGCAGATATAACTATTGTTACTGCTGCTCCTCCTACTGCTCCTGCCGCTAATGTTCCTAATAATCCCATTTTATCTTCTTGATCGTGATTTTCTACTTGCCTTTTTCATTTCCCTTTGTTCCTTCTTTACTTGTCTGTTCCTCGCATCAACTAATCCTTTTATCTCTGGATAAGTTAATCTTGGAATAGAAAAATATGTATAACCTTGACTATGAAGCCAAAGCATCATATCCTCCTCAATCAGTTTTTTTTTAGTATATCTTCCTGATCATTTATGATCTCTTGTGCCTTATCCTTAACTTCATCTTGTGTTATTCCTAAACTTAAAGCCATTATTGCTATTGAAATCGCATTAGCAAATTGTGGTTTAAGATCACTTATTTGTTCATCCGTTAATTTAGGATCTACTAACCCTTCTTTTAAAGTTTGGGTATCCGCACTTAATTTCTCTTGTAAATCCTTACTTGTTGCCTTTTGATAAATCTCTTGTAATTTCCCCCTGCTTAATGGTCTAACTTTAACTGTTGGTTTATCTTTCAAAGAATCCAAAGTAATTTCTTGTGGTAATAAATTACCATCTTCTCCACGCTGAAAAGTCATATCTTCTACTTTTAACATTTTATTCCTCCCGTTTTATATTTAATTTAGATTCACGAATAAGATAAACTATTCTAAATTTCATTTTAGTAAAAAATTCCATAATCCCTGTCAGGCAAAATACCTTACCAAGGATTATAGCTACTAATTGTATCCCATACAGAACCAGTCACATTTTGTGGTCGTATTTCTAATGTTGTCTCGTTTAGTCCTTCTATTGTAGATGGATTATCCATACTTATAATTCTACATCCACTCATATAAAAGACTGAATGTTTACTCCCTGTTGATATATCTCCATCCAAGTCAAAAGTTGCATTAAACTCACTTCCACCCTTGTACATATTTTGGTACAACCATCCTGCATCGTCACTTGGTAAATCCATTGTTAAACTTAATGTATAATCCCTGTTTCCTGCTACTGGTGGTGCAATTACTCTTCCATAAAATTTTCCTACTGTACTGCTTCCAATATAATGATTTACTATCATATTGTTAGCAATTGCTAAAGAAAAATCTTTTGCTGTATCCATAGAACTTCCATTTAATGTTAATGTACAATCACTCCACATATATGGTTTTGTTCCACTATCTACAATACTTGTAGTTGTTCCTGAACCATATGTTAATGTTTGTCCGATATAATCTACATCTGTTGTAACCTTTTCACCTTGACTTGCTGCAATTGTTACTGTATTTAACACTGCTCCCGCAATAGTTCTAATGAAATTTCTATGTGATCCTGGTGCTTGTTTACTATCTTCTATGGTAAAGCACATAGGCACATTCATATCTTGTCCAGTTCCACTTACATATATATTTTGACATACATCACTATCTATTTCTTGAACTCCGTGTGTAAAAGTTGTTACTCCTGAACTTGTTACTGACCCAATTGCCCAAAAAGGTAATCTCATATCTACTGGATGGAATGTTAAAGTTCCTGTAACATCTTGTGGTCCTTGATCAAAATCATCAAAAGATCGTGTTGCTGTTCCCATATATCTATTTTCAATTAATCCTTCTGCATCATCTACTGAATGGTCTGTTACTTGTCCTAACCAGAATGTACTTCCAGTCATTATACTTGCATAAGCTCCGCTCTCATAAACTCCCAATACTTTGTTTTGGTCTGCTCCGTATCTTGCCATTATTTATCCTCCCGATTTATTTAGTTGAATATTTTCTTTTTTTCTTTGGTTCTTCTCCAAAAAGTTTCTCTAGTTCAGACTCTGGTTCTTTCTTCTCTTTCTCTAATTCTCTATTCTCGTCTATATCTGCCATTTTATTCCTCCAAATTTATTTCCTTATTTTATTTTCGTATAGGTTCTTCAAAAAATAAATTACTGGTCCTGCTATCCAAGCATATCTTGGATCTAACCCTGCCAATACTGCTACCAAGAATGGTACCAATAAATAAGCTGAATTCTTTGCAGTCTTCAATAAACCTATCCAAAAACTATATTTTTGTTTTGTCATTTTGTCCTCCATTTATTTAAACATCAAAGAATCGATATTGTATATTTAGTATTCGTGATTTTGGTTGGTCTTCCCCCGGTTCGTCTAATTCGCTTGAACTTATTAATGTAAAATTATGTAAATTCTTTGCTATAGAACCAGTACTTGCTGTAAATTGAATATCTCTAAGGTGTTTATAACAATCATTTGCTAATTCATCTTTCTCTTTTTGATTTCTGCCCCATATTCTAACCTCTATATTGATTGTAACATCCATGGCTGTTACCTGCATTCCTGCTGGTAATGCTTCTTGATTTGTTAATTTGATTGTTATTAAGGGGTATTGAACTAATCTTTGTGGATAAGAAGTCATAACAAATCTAGATTGAGAACTTCTTCCTGAAAGTGGATCAGAAATATTTAAGAGTTCATTCTTTATAAAAAACAATACATCTCTTATGAAAGTTGCACTTTCTACCATTTTGACTCGCTTGTCATTTTAATTTAATCCTCGCTTGGATTTATAATAAATAGGTTATCCCCTTTTTATAGTTTGGGTTAACCACTATATATTTTTTATTCCCTCCTTTAATATACTATTTACTTTCTGTTTGTTCCTGTCTAAAGAATTATTAAAGTGTCTTCTTGCTGGTATTCTTCTTGTTCCATACTCAAGGTGTTTAGCATAAGGAACATCTGAGAATATTGTAACTTGTTTAGGTGTAGCATTGAAATCAACACTTCCCATAAACCGACCAGTATCCACACTTCTTTTTTCTGCCTCATGACCACTAATACTTAACTTTACTTCATTTTGCATATGTCTTCCTACTTTCTTCATAGAATCACTTGTTTGTTGGTCTATATTCTTTGCTTTTACTTTAAGAAATGCCATTACTTGGGGTATTCCTAAAATAGATATTTTTACACTCATTTTAACTTTCTCCTATAAACGAACCATTTGTAAGTCGCCTGATATAAACTTTTTTATAAATTTGAGTTCCTTCTACTTCGTAAGGAATTCCTCCCTGAGGAATTATTGTATAATTATCTGTCTGTATTGGAGATCCATTTAATCCAATTTTAACCTTAAAATTACTTCCTAACCCCGTAAAATCTAAACTTCCATTGACATATAATCTTTGGTCTTGGTTTGATAATTTTCCTTGTTCTACTAAAATTACATCTTCTGAACCATATTTAGCGCTGAGTGGCATTACTACGCCAGATGTCCATACTTCACTTCCAGTAACTTCTGTAAGAGTTACTTCATCATCCCATACAGATCCTGCTACTTCAGAGAAATATCTAATTCTAACTGGTTTTCCTGCTTTACTAATTATGTTATTAAATCCTAATGATAAAGTATTTGCTGTTCCCATTATATTAAACTCTTCTTGAAATAAACTTTTCTACCAAGAGCCCTCAATTTCATTTCTCCAAGTAATCTATACTGTTTAGCACTCATTTCTTCACCTGTTTCTGCGATAGTCAATTCCGCTAATTTAATAGTTTCTCCACCCGCTTGTGCCTGAATTAAATCAATTGTATCTGCCTTAGAGAAATCAATTATTGCTGGTTGGTATTTTGCTCCAATAGATTGAGAACCGATTATGTCTCCCGTATAATTTTCAACATGTTGTCTTGCCATATCGACAATTTCAATCATGTTCCCACTTATACCTGCCGGTAATTGCATAACTTCGTTCATGAAAACTGCAATACTTCCTATGCTTGATAAGTCTGCTGCCATTTAAATTAAAATGGCTTATTGATACGCAACTGTGAAAGATAATCCCGACTTAGCTGTTCCCAATGTACTCCCAACTAAATGCATTGTAACATTTGGTAATGGGATTTCTGCTAATACTACATTTTGATCTGCCCCACTAATTGGTGCACTCCAAGTGTATACTGTTGTTGCTCTTGGAATATAAGCACCACTTGTTGCTACTCCATATCCTGCTATTGTTCCACTAATCATAGACCATACTGTAATTTCAGGTCCTGATATATTTAAGAATAGACTTCCAGTTGCCCCATTAAAATTATTCTCATCTAAATAGACTGCTTTTAACATTCCATTTAAAGGGAAATCAGTAAAAGAATCAAGACTTCCACCTGTTGTATTGCTTGCTGTAAAATCATCTACTCCAAAAGTATATGTCTGTAATGTGTCTCGTGACTTAACAAAAACTGCTGGTCCTGACTCAGACTGTACTTCTGAAAATTTAGAGTATTCTCTATCTCTTAATCCTGCCGATTGTGTATATGCCATTATTTAAAACCTCCTTGATTTAATTGTGTTAAAAATAAAAGAGTTAAAACTAATGGACTTGCTGTGTTCTCTAAAAATTTAGATACCATTTTGATTTTGTGTTTAGACTGTCGGTGAATCTGGTAAACCACACGACAAATAAATTAAAAATTTAAAAAAAATTTATGTTCCTGAAACTAAATGTATCCATTCGCTTCCAAGTCGTGCCTCACACATGTATAGTTCGTCATTATCTACATCTTTCACTATATCACTTCCTATGTGACCTGTTAATAATTCGTCTGGATTTCCATGAACTAACATTACATGGCTTACAGCTAGTCCTTGAGTTCCTACACCCAAGCCCATGCCATCATTACATCCTATCAAACTTCCTGCTATGACCATTTTCTTTTTATGAGTTTCTACTTAGAAACAAAACTATCCTGTAGTTGTTATTTCACAAACAGCATAATCTCTTAAAAGTTCTACATCAAGTCTCATAGTAATTGCTGCTCCTTGCATATCGAATGTTGGTAAATCAAAGTTTTCTATTGTTATATCTCTTTTATAAGCTATAACATAAGCTTGTGCTCTGTCAATAACAAAAGCGTATAAGCATTTAATTGCTGGTGCGCTTGTTGCGTTTCTACTGAATCTAACTACACCCATTCCGAAAATAGTTCCTAAGAATCCTGTTTTCATCATGTCTGTGTTTCCTGCTTTATCTGCTTCTACAAATGTATCTATGTTTCTAAGTCCTTGAAGTATCTTGTCTCCTACTAAAAAGTCTGTAGGACGATAGTCGTTTTGTTCAAGGTAATTCATTGCTTCAGCTATGTCTGCTATTGTAATTGCTGCTCCACCTGTAACTGAGTTTGTACAACCTGCTAATTCATCTATGATTAATTCTGTCTCTTTCTCTGCAAATCTCTTTCCTGCATACCTGATGTGTATATCAAGTAGTGGAAATTGACTGTCTTCCATCATTTCTCTAGTAATTCTAATTGCTACTCCCCACTTTCGTGGTTCTAATGTAACAGTTTCGTATTCTAGTGCATCCATTGGTATTTCTGCTCCTTCACTAACTAGTCTAATGTCCATAGAGTTAGGTTCGATTAAATTAATAGTCCAACTTTCTCCTTGGTTAGCGCATTGTGCTGGTGTCTGAAAGATTGCTGATAGTTCTCTTGGTAATAAGAATTTATCTACTTCGTCGATTAATGTAGGATATATTAATTTTGGAATTAATAAAGTTCCTGGATTGCCTGTATCTCTTGTTATATATTCTTGTATTCTATTAAATGCCATTTTAACAATTTAGTGAGACTAAAGCAAACAAATTTGTACCACTTGCCGATGCTGTCATTGCTCTTCCAATTATTGTTGAATCATATAGGTGTCCTACATCAGTACCTGATGTAACTACCATAACTCCTTGTTCTCCTACTATTCCACTTCTTGGAATAACATCTTGTCCTCCTGAAATAACTCCTGCACTTCTCATAAGATAAGCTCCTCTTGTTGCAACTGTAACCAATTCGTCAGATCCTGCATTGTTTAATGCGATTCCATTACAAAATATTTCTCCTGCTATTGGATCTACAATTATATCTCCTGTCGTATAAGTACTTGCTGGTGAACCAACTACATTTGCTGCTCCTGAAACAACTACTAGCCATCCTCCTGAAATTGTCTGTCTTGCTTTTGCTGAGAATGTTCTTGGATTTTCTCCATCAAAAATACAAACTGCTCCTAATGGGTTTGTCATTTTAAGCTCTTACAAGAGTAAATGACCCACCTTTAAGTGCTCCGTATCCTTGAACGATTTTGTATTTGCCTTTTTCTTCAGCAACTGCTTCATCTTTAGATTCTTCATCTTCTGAGTCTTCTTTAGATTCTTCGTCTTTAGATTCTTCTGATTCCTTTTCAGGTTCTTTTTCGTCTTCGTCTGCTGACTTAACTGCTTTCTTAACTGCATTTTCAATCATCTTTTGTAATTTCTCTTCAGTTACACCTTTGTCTTCTGATTTGTCTTCTCCTTCTGATTTATCTTCTTCTGATTTAGTTTCTTCTTCTTTTTCTAATTCTGTTTTGTCTTCTCTCTCCATTATTTTTCCTCCCGATTTATTTAATTGTTGAATATATTTTGCTTCTGTTTGAGTTGATGTTGTTTTTTCAAATTCTGTTGTATCTAATTTAAATTTCCTTCCTGCATTAATAATTTTTAATCTTTCTAATGTTCTTTCTTCATTAGAATTAAACTTCATTTTGTTAAATTTTGTCATAGCTTTTCTTACTTCTTCTGCATTTGAATAACTTTCAATTACTTCTTTTTCAGTCGCAGTTTCATAAGCTTCTTGTAATGCTACTGTGAATGTTGCTCCCGCATCTGCAGGGACTGCTACTAAACTTAATTCTTTAAATTCAATTCCTCTTGGTATAAAGAACCCATCATCCGTTTCCTCTAAATCCTCCACTGCTGCTCCAACAGATACACTATTTATTCTTCCATCTTTAACCATCTCTTTCATAGTTTCGTCAATTATGTGTGCTCTAAAATCTACTTTTTGTCCTTCCTCATCATATTCCCCAGAAATAACTCTCCCCTTAATTGCTTCTACTTCATTTCTATGATCTACTAAAAGAGGAACTCCATTTAAGGTATTTGCTGATTTTCGTAATTCTTCTCCAATAAATTTATGGTTATTAGAAGTAATTGTTGCATTTAAAGCCACCCCAGTAATAATAAAATCATCATTTACAAATGCACTTTCTATAATAGGAACTTGATAATTAAACTTTAAATTCATTTTAGATTTAGTTGGTGCTTTTCCACCTCTTGCTCTTCTCCAAGTTGAGAATGCTATAGCTAATCTTTGTTTTTGATCAGAGTATTCCTTTTTCATAGTATCATTACTCATAAATCTCGCAATAAATTCGTCTTGCGTTTCTCCTTTATTTGGTTTAGGTACTGGCATCTTAACTCCTTATAAATAGGTTACGCATTTCTCTTTATATAGGTTGGGATACCCATTATATATAATCAGTCAAGTCTCATAACTATCTTAACTACAGAATTCTTTGGTCCCATTACAGTGATTAATACCTTTTCATTTAAATTAAACTTATCAAAAGTAAGTCTATCTCTTAAATCATTCTCTTGTGGGACTATCCTAATCCTTGGCGCAAGGTAATTTACTCCAATTATTTGATTTCTCTTAACAATTAAGTATCCAAATGAACTTTCAACTATCAAATCAATTTTGTTATCTGAATCAATAATTATACAATCCAATTTTCCTTTTACATTAGATATTTCAATTGTACTTGTTCCATTATCTCCTGTATTCAATTCATATACTGGTAAATCATCTATGCTTTTTAATTCGTTGTCTACTGATTCCATTTCCTCTGCGAGTTGTAGTTTCTTCTTTTTCAATTCTTGTTTAGTTTTTTTTGCCATTAGTCTAATTTAATATATCTTGATTTAGCTGTTCGTTTGATAATATGTTTATTTTGTCCTACTTCATTTAAATTTGGTTCTAAAATAGGATTTAATACTCTTTCTCTTGACAACTTTCTATATTCAGATTTCTTAGCAATAGTGTCACCATTCTTAAGTAAATACACTATGTCTCCTGAATGGGGCATAAATTGAACTGTTTGCCTTGTTTGAGGATCTATTCTACAACCGCTGTGTTTCCTTCCTAATATTATCCTATCAAAAAATTCTTTAGCCATTCTTTCTGTATATCCTCCATAACATAAATAAAATTGGATCAAATTTAATTCCTGTTTTGATTGTTATGTTTTCTGCTACTTTTGTTAATTCTGCTATTTCTAACAAAAATTGCTCTATTTCATATTCTCTTACTCTATTTGCCATTTTAATGTTCGTGCATTATGAAATTATAATCTAAATTCATATCCCTCCCGCATTGATTAGTGATCTTTATCCAATAAGAACTTCCATTACTTAATAATGTATCATCTTTTCCAGCAGCTATATTTACTGTTTCAGATTGAAATTTATTAGCTGTACCACTTCCACCTAAAAACAAAGCAGAATATATCATTGCTCCGCTTGCTGTAACTGTTGGATTATCCCATAAAGTAGAATTAACTGTGCTTCCGCAATCTCTTCTTCTATTATAAATAGGTAAACTTGTTCCACTGTTTGAAACTGCTACATTTTCAAAAAACTCTAAAATTGCATCTCCATCTGTTATTGACTCAAACATTGTATGTAAATTTAAACTCCCAACATTAATTAACATTCCTCCAGAACCATCAAGTGGGATTCCTATTCTATAACTTCCTGCTTCGTAAGCTAATCCTTCATGTATTCTATAATTAGGTAAATCTGTTATAACTAAGGCTTCATCAAAAACTGCTGCTCCACTAATATCAGCAAGAACTACTAATTTATTATCTTCTGTAACTCCCGCTCTGTGAGTATCTGCTGTTACTCTCCCTGTTGTTCCTTCTATTCCTACCATTCTTCCTCCAATAATAATTTTTCTTTTAATTTATTTACTTTTTCTTGAAGTTTAATAATACAAAGTCCACATAACCACATACCATTTGCTAAACTCATCGCTTCATTTCCACATTTATGACATATTGGTTTATTAAGTATTTTCATTTAAGTTTCCTCCACGGATAGTAAGCTACATCTGCAATCTACATGTGCTGGTGGTGGACTTACTGTATTTATATCAAATACTTGACCATCTAAACCCATACAAATCTCACAGGTTCTATCAGATACGGCTGCTAACCATTGAACCTTTTTAATATTTTGTTCTTTATAAGTATCAATTAGTCCTAAATTTGATAATCTAACTGTTTCTGTTCTGGCTATCATATTGGGTCTTCTATTTGCTTCTGTAATAATTTTCCCCTCTTTAGTTACATCTTTTAATTCAATTGACTGTTTTATTTCTGTTTCTATTTCTTTAATTGTTTTATTTCTTCGGAATCCATTCTTTAAAACTGTCCTTAATTTTTCTATTTCTGGTTTAGGTAATTTTCCTACTTTTATATCTGCTTCTGTAATTGCTAAAAGATCTCCAAATTTATCTATTCTTAATCTTTTTAATATATTTACTAAATAATCTGAATAATTAAAACCCGCTATCTCTTTGAGATTTGAAAACTCTCTTAGTGTCATCTCTCCAGACCTTGCTCTTTTTATTTCTAAATCAACATCTGAAAAGACTATATCATATTTCTTATCTTTCTCAGTTGCTGGTTTTTCTCCTGGAACTTCTGGTTGTTTAATTTTAGTTTCTTCTTCCTTTCTTTCTGCTTCCTTTTTTGCTTCTAAGTCTTCTTCACTTTCTTTCTCTGGTTTTGGTAATACTTTGGCAGCATCTTCAAAATTAAGTAGTCTGGCTACTTCCAATTCACACATTCTTCTAAGTGGTTCAGATACATTCATATTTTCAATTATCTTAGTTAATTTCTCAATTCTCTTATTTATCTCTTCTTCACCAGGTAAATTCCATACAAAATCTACTTCTCCAGCAAGTTTTTGTGCTAAAAGAATAGGTTTGAATATTTTCTCTTCAATTATAGATTCTATGTCTTCTTGTATAGCTCGGATTTTTCTTTGCTTTTCTTCTGCTTGGGCTGTGGCTAGTCCTTCTGGAATATTACCAGCACCCCACATTACTAAAGGAATTTCCATTCCATAAGCAAGTGTTTGCATATCGTGATCTAATGTTTCTCTAAGTTCTTTTCCCACATCTCCGAAGTCTATTACCTTCATTTCTACATTAGCATCTGTTGGCCAATTTGTTCGATTAGTCATATATTGAAGATTTTCAGCCATAGCATCAATATCATCTGTTCTTGCTTGTTCTCCTGGAACTCCAATCTTTATATGAAGTGGTGCTCCTGCTTTTCTACTAATTACTTTATGTACATCTTCTTCATTTAAAACTAAGTTTTCGATTACTCTTTCATTTTGCCAGATTATTCCCAAACCATATGCCTCACCAGCAATTTTATTAATCCTCAAATGAGCAATTTGATTTAGTTTAAAGTTATGGAATCTTGTTAAGTTTGTTTTATTGTATCCATCTAATTTGCCAATCCATTGATTATATTCTTTTACTACTCCTTTTCTAGTCCTTTTAACATACATATCATTTGCATTTAGAACTCTTATTTTCTGATTATCCAAATCTAATTCCATAAATCCATTTCCTTTCATGAAACCCTCTCTAATCCATTCCCTTAAAACTGTTGAGAAATCTGTATCTTTAATGAAACTTGTTATTATTTTATGGACTTTTTGATTTTTTGCTCTAACCATAAAATCTCCAACAATAGAATCAGTTATTTTATTTATTCCTCCGGCTACTACTCCCACCGATTTATATGTTTTCTCCATATCTTCAAAAGGAAAAGGATGTTCCGTCCCTAAATCTTTTGGAAATTTTACTTGTATGTCTACTACTTCTCCTGTGAATTGTTCTTTTATCGGAAGATTTTTATTAATTGCTATATATCCTTTTATACCTTCCTTAATTTCTTTCCCTTTCTCGTCGTATTTGTATGCTTGTTTTGTCATTTTATTTTTCTCTTAAGAGTGGTAATATATTTTCTACTGTGTAATAAACTGTTATTCTTATATTGTCCACTCCCCAAGTGCCAGCACCACCACCACCAGTACAGTATGCTTGGACAACAACACCAAAGTTGGCATGGTTGATGTCAGCGGGAGTCCATATCTCACTCCATAAATCGGAGGCTCCCCCGTAAGTGAAATATGCCTCACCTGCCCAATTCAGTTCCTTTGATTTGTCTTCATCTCCAATACTGCCATCAGATTTGACGATTTTAACTGCCAAGTCGGATGCTTCCTTAGTTCCGCTGACTTTCCCTCTTTCTATTTCCACTTTGATACCTTTTATTGTCCCGCTGACGGCGAAACTGAAATTGGTCGCCTTGAGATAATGAGAACTCGAACCCGCCCCACCTGTGAATGTGGCTCTGTCATTATCACTTATTTTAGCATAATCAACATCACTCCAAGTAGTATTTCCAACAGCATTATCATCTGCCATTGTGCCTGGACTTGTTGCTGGTGGTCCTGCTG